>JADMIO012752695.1_pt1 | contig 141022 bp, 112 predicted proteins | sample 8958161 | NCBI WGS metagenome assembly JADMIO01 (sample SAMN16585339, study PRJNA669376) | soil metagenome | isolation source: Crop rotation soil | place: USA: Cullars Rotation, Alabama | collected 2011
CTTTCCCCAGCACATACGACATTAATCGTGCCGATACCCAGGTTAGGCGCGCTGTCAATAACTATGACATCATAGTCATGAGCAACAGTTTCAATGGCCAGTCGGAGCATCAGGTGTGGATCGGTGGGCAGTTTACCTTCATCAAATTTGCCCATTAACTCAGTTTCAATACGGTGCAGAGCCAGACAGGAAGGAATAATGTCAAGCCCCGGCCAGCAAGTGGGCTTTATTGCATAAGTGACATCGTCCTTTTCCCCAAGATAGAAAGGCAGGAGAGTGTCTTCTGCATGAATATGAAGATCTGGTACCCATCCGTGATACATTGAGGCTGTTCCCTGGGGGTCGTTACCTTCCACGAGCAAAACACGTAGCCCCTTCAGAGCCAGATCCTGAGCAAGATGAACAGAAACTGAGGTTTTGTAAACGCCTCCTTTATGGGCAGCAACCCCGATCACCGGTGGAAATACGTCTTCAGCACGTCGCAATCGCGTACCAAACACATCACGCATATGATTAATTTGTTCAATTGTATAACCAACACGTTGCTCAACCCGTCCTCGAATTTCCATATCCGGGTGCGGTAGTCGCCCTGCTTTCTCGGCATCTCTGATAGCCTGAGAAGAAACCCCAACTAAATCCGCTGCTTCACCTATTCTCCAGCGCCGGGTTATTTTCCTCGCTTCCGGGCTGTCATCATTAAACTGTGCAATGGCGATAGCCTTCGTCATTTCATGACCAGCGTTTATGCACTGGTTAAGTGTTTCCATGAGTTTCATTCTGAACATCCTTTAATCATTGCTTTGCGTTTTTTTATTAAATCTTGCAATTTACTGCAAAGCAACAACAAAATCGCAAAGTCATCAAAAAACCGCAAAGTTGTTTAAAATAAGAGCAACACTACAAAAGGAGATAAGAAGAGCACATACCTCAGTCACTTATTATCACTAGCGCTCGCCGCAGCCGTGTAACCGAGCATAGCGAGCGAACTGGCGAGGAAGCAAAGAAGAACTGTTCTGTCAGATAGCTCTTACGCTCAGCGCAAGAAGAAATATCCACCGTGGGAAAAACTCCAGGTAGAGGTACACACGCGGATAGCCAATTCAGAGTAATAAACTGTGATAATCAACCCTCATCAATGATGACGAACTAACCCCCGATATCAAGTCACATGACGAAGGGAAAGAGAAGGAAATCAACTGTGACAAACTGCCCTCAAATTTGGCTTCCTTAAAAATTACAGTTCAAAAAGTATGAGAAAATCCATGCAGGCTGAAGGAAACAGCAAAACTGTGACAAATTACCCTCAGTAGGTCAGAACAAATGTGACGAACCACCCTCAAATCTGTGACAGATAACCCTCAGACTATCCTGTCGTCATGGAAGTGATATCGCGGAAGGAAAATACGATATGAGTCGTCTGGCGGCCTTTCTTTTTCTCAATGTATGAGAGGCGCATTGGAGTTCTGCTGTTGATCTCATTAACACAGACCTGCAGGAAGCGGCGGCGGAAGTCAGGCATACGCTGGTAACTTTGAGGCAGCTGGTAACGCTCTATGATCCAGTCGATTTTCAGAGAGACGATGCCTGAGCCATCCGGCTTACGATACTGACACAGGGATTCGTATAAACGCATGGCATACGGATTGGTGATTTCTTTTGTTTCACTAAGCCGAAACTGCGTAAACCGGTTCTGTAACCCGATAAAGAAGGGAATGAGATATGGGTTGATATGTACACTGTAAAGCCCTCTGGATGGACTGTGCGCACGTTTGATAAACCAAGGAAAAGATTCATAGCCTTTTTCATCGCCGGCATCCTCTTCAGGGCGATAAAAAACCACTTCCTTCCCCGCGAAACTCTTCAATGCCTGCCGTATATCCTTACTGGCTTCCGCAGAGGTCAATCCGAATATTTCAGCATATTTAGCAACATGGATCTCGCAGATACCGTCATGTTCCTGTAGGGTGCCATCAGATTTTCTGATCTGGTCAACGAACAGATACAGCATACGTTTTTGATCCCGGGAGAGACTATATGCCGCCTCAGTGAGGTCGTTTGACTGGACGATTCGCGGGCTATTTTTACGTTTCTTGTGATTGATAACCGCTGTTTCCGCCATGACAGATCCATGTGAAGTGTGACAAGTTTTTAGATTGTCACACTAAATAAAAAAGAGTCAATAAGCAGGGATAACTTTGTGAAAAAACAGCTTCTTCTGAGGGCAATTTGTCACAGGGTTAAGGGCAATTTGTCACAGACAGGACTGTCATTTGAGGGTGATTTGTCACACTGAAAGGGCAATTTGTCACAACACCTTCTCTAGAACCAGCATGGATAAAGGCCTACAAGGCGCTCTAAAAAAGAAGATCTAAAAACTATAAAAAAAATAATTATAAAAATATCCCCGTGGATAAGTGGATAACCCCAAGGGAAGTTTTTTCAGGCATCGTGTGTAAGCAGAATATATAAGTGCTGTTCCCTGGTGCTTCCTCGCTCACTCGACCGGGAGGGTTCGAGAAGGGGGGGCACCCCCCTTCGGCGTGCGCGGTCACGCGCACAGGGCGCAGCCCTGGTTAAAAACAAGGTTTATAAATATTGGTTTAAAAGCAGGTTAAAAGACAGGTTAGCGGTGGCCGAAAAACGGGCGGAAACCCTTGCAAATGCTGGATTTTCTGCCTGTGGACAGCCCCTCAAATGTCAATAGGTGCGCCCCTCATCTGTCAGCACTCTGCCCCTCAAGTGTCAAGGATCGCGCCCCTCATCTGTCAGTAGTCGCGCCCCTCAAGTGTCAATACCGCAGGGCACTTATCCCCAGGCTTGTCCACATCATCTGTGGGAAACTCGCGTAAAATCAGGCGTTTTCGCCGATTTGCGAGGCTGGCCAGCTCCACGTCGCCGGCCGAAATCGAGCCTGCCCCTCATCTGTCAACGCCGCGCCGGGTGAGTCGGCCCCTCAAGTGTCAACGTCCGCCCCTCATCTGTCAGTGAGGGCCAAGTTTTCCGCGAGGTATCCACAACGCCGGCGGCCGGCCGCGGTGTCTCGCACACGGCTTCGACGGCGTTTCTGGCGCGTTTGCAGGGCCATAGACGGCCGCCAGCCCAGCGGCGAGGGCAACCAGCCGAGGGCTTCGCCCTGTCGCTCGACTGCGGCGAGCACTACTGGCTGTAAAAGGACAGACCACATCATGGTTCTGTGTTCATTAGGTTGTTCTGTCCATTGCTGACATAATCCGCTCCACTTCAACGTAACACCGCACGAAGATTTCTATTGTTCCTGAAGGCATATTCAAATCGTTTTCGTTACCGCTTGCAGGCATCATGACAGAACACTACTTCCTATAAACGCTACACAGGCTCCTGAGATTAATAATGCGGATCTCTACGATAATGGGAGATTTTCCCGACTGTTTCGTTCGCTTCTCAGTGGATAACAGCCAGCTTCTCTGTTTAACAGACAAAAACAGCATATCCACTCAGTTCCACATTTCCATATAAAGGCCAAGGCATTTATTCTCAGGATAATTGTTTCAGCATCGCAACCGCATCAGACTCCGGCATCGCAAACTGCACCCGGTGCCGGGCAGCCACATCCAGCGCAAAAACCTTCGTGTAGACTTCCGTTGAACTGATGGACTTATGTCCCATCAGGCTTTGCAGAACTTTCAGCGGTATACCGGCATACAGCATGTGCATCGCATAGGAATGGCGGAACGTATGTGGTGTGACCGGAACAGAGAACGTCACACCGTCAGCAGCAGCGGCGGCAACCGCCTCCCCAATCCAGGTCCTGACCGTTCTGTCCGTCACTTCCCAGATCCGCGCTTTCTCTGTCCTTCCTGTGCGACGGTTACGCCGCTCCATGAGCTTATCGGGTCCACTCGCGAACGCAGAAAGGCCCACCCGAAGGTGAGCCAGTGTGATTACATTTGCGGCCTAACTGTGGCCAGTCCAGTTACGCTGGAGTCACTAGTATTTAGGTGACACTATAGAAGCGGCCGCGACAACTTGTCCACGTGGAATTCTAAGCTTAGGATCCCAATGTGCTGGAAAAATTTGCCAGGGCCGCTTCGTTGCCCAACCCGTTCTGCAGTGTAAGAATTGCGGTTGAATCATTGACGAGTGGTGGAACCAGTTTTTCGAGCCGATCGTTCGCGGTCGTTTTAAGACCGATTAAAACTAAATCACAAATACCGATTTCTTCAGGAAAACGAGCGCACTTGGGGTTGACGTGGAAATCGCCTTCGTCGCTCAGGATGCGGACTCCTTTGCGTCGCACGACCTCGTAATCGGAGCGCAAAAGAAAATGAACCTCCTGTCCGTCGCGACCAAGTTTCGCTCCGTAATAGCTGCCCAACGCTCCGCATCCAACCACGCCGATTTTCATTCGAGAAGTTACCCGTGATCTCTACAATAAAAAAGGCGCTCCAAAAAATATTCAGAGCGCCTTTTAAGATGTTTCAGCGATTACTTCGCGCCAAGGATTGCGTCTTTCGCTGCTTTCGCGATGCGAAACTTTACTACGCGTTTCGCCGGAATCTGAATTGTCGCGCCAGTGGCAGGATTACGTCCGACGCGCGCCTTGCGATTGACGAGGACCAATTTTCCAAGTCCGGGAAGACTGAAAGTGTTCTTCGCGTTTTTGTATGCGAGTTGTGCGATTGTTTCCAAGATTTCGGTGGCTTGCTTTTTGGTCAGGCCAGATTTTTCCGCAACTTCAGCGGCGACTTGGGATTTGGAGAGTGCTTTTGCCATAGTGATATTATTTAATTGTTTGTTGAGAAAGTCGTTCGACTCGCGCGCAATTAAAACGGTTCACAAAAGACGCGCAAGGAGAAAATGGCCGAATTCACGAGAGAATTGCGGCTTTTCTGCTTCGAAATTGCAGCGGAGACTTGACTTGATAAATCATTTCCACAACATCGCTTTTCAATGTCTGCATTGTTCACGATTCAAAACGAGTTTCGCTACGAAATCGTTCGTAAGATTTTCGAGGGTGGCATGGGAATCGTTTACGAAGCCGAGCAACATGGCGCTCGCAACTTCATTAAACGAGTCGCGCTCAAAGTCATCCGGCAAAATTATGCGAACCAGAAATCGTTCATCGAGAATTTTGTCGGAGAAGCCAAGCTCGTGGCCGACTTGATTCACACCAATATTGTTCAGACCTATCAATTGGGCGAAGCGCGCGGGATTTATTTCATCGCTATGGAACTGATTCGCGGGGTGAATCTCGAACAATTTTCGCAGCAACTCAGTGACAAAGAAAAAAAACTTCCACTGGAACTTGCGGTGTTTATCGCCAGCCGGATTGCGCGCGGCTTGGCTTACGCTCATGCGAAAACCGACAAAGACGGGCATCTGCTCGGTCTGGTGCATCGCGACGTCAGCTTCAAAAATATCATGATCGCATTTGAAGGCGACGTGAAGTTGACCGACTTTGGCATCGCGAAGGCGCGCGGGTTCCTGGAAGACAACGAAGGCGAAGTGGTAGCAGGGAAAGCGGATTACATGAGTCCCGAGCAGGCGGATTTTCAAGTCACGGACAAGCGCTCCGACATTTTTTCCAATGGCGTCGTGTTGGCGCATTTATTGTTGGGACATAATATTTTCAAAGGAGAGACGGCTGAGGAATCGCGCGACAAAATCATGAAGATGGCGATTCCTGATTTTCGTCAACTCGACAGCCGTATCGATGAACGGTTGAACGAAATTCTGCAACGCATTCTGGTGCGCGATGTCAACCAGCGCTACCCGGATGCCGGCGAGTTGCTCTATGATTTGGAACATTACATCTATCATAAAGGTTACGGTCCCACGAACGAAACGCTCGGCCGCTATATCCGCGAATTGTTCGGACAAACGGGCCCTGCTCCCGACATCAAGAAAGCGCAGACTGAATTATTGGAAAGAAAAACTGCTTTCCGCGAAATAGAGCCGGCATGAAAAAGTCTTCAATCGTAAAACTCGGTTTATTACAAAGCACATGCTCCGCGAATCCTGCGGAAAATCTGAAGAAGACTTTGGCGCTGACGGAAAAAGCTGCCAAACAAGGCGCGCAAATCATCTGCACCCAGGAATTATTTCGCTCAGAATATTTCTGCCAGAAAGAAGACCACGAATATTTCAAACTGGCTGAACCGATTCCAGGGCCGAGCACGAATGCTTTTCAGAAACTCGCGAAGAAACATAAAGTGGTCATCATCGCGTCACTCTTCGAGAAGCGCGCTTCGGGTCTCTATCATAATACCGCAGTAATTATCGATGCGGACGGGTCGCTCAAAGGGATTTATCGCAAGATGCACATTCCCGACGATCCGTCGTTTTACGAAAAATTTTATTTCACTCCCGGAGATCTTGGCTTCAAAGCGTGGCAAACCCGCTTTGGAAAAATCGGCGTCTGCATTTGTTGGGATCAATGGTATCCCGAAGCCGCTCGACTGACAGCGATGCAAGGTGCAGAGATTTTATTTTATCCGACCGCGATCGGTTGGCATCCCAAGGAGAAAAAGGAATACGGTGAAAATCAACATGGCGCCTGGGAATTGATCCAACGAAGCCATGCGGTCGCCAACGGCTGCTACGTTGCCGTCCCAAACCGAATTGGTTTGGAGAAACCCGCTGGCGGCGATGGTCTGGAGTTTTGGGGCCAAAGTTTTGTTGCAGGAACGTCTGGGCAAATTCTAGCCAAAGCCAGCGCGGACAAGGAAGAGATTCTCATTGTGCCCGTGGATCTGGCGAAAGTCGATGTGACCCGGACTCACTGGCCATTCCTCCGCGACCGTCGCATCGACGCTTATGGAGATTTGACCAAGCGGTTGATTGACTGACGTTCACGTGGAAAAACTTGCCTGGATAACCGGAGCTGGCGGACTCATCGGTCATTATTTTGTCCAAACCGCGCCGCAATTTGCGCCGGAATGGAAAATCCTTGGACTGACTCGGCCCCAACTTGATCTCACAGATCAAAAATCCGTTCGTGAAAAATTTCTGTATGACAAACCGCAGCTGATCATCCACTGCGCCGCCCAGAGCAAAGTTCCTGCCTGTCAAGCGAACCCCAAACTCGCGTGGCAACTCAATGTGGATGTCACCAAAATGCTGGCTGAACTTGCGGCAGAGATACCGTTCATTTTCTTTTCTACCGATTTGGTTTTCGACGGACGCAAAGGAAATTACGTCGAGACGGATGCCACAAATCCCGTCAGCGTTTACGGCGAAACGAAAGTAGCGGCGGAAAAGATCGTCTTGCAAAACCCGAAGCATACGGTGATTCGCACTTCGATGAATTGCGGAAACTCACCCACAGGCGACCGCGGTTTTAGCGACGAGTTGCGACAAAGCTGGGCACGCGGAGAAACCACCAGACTGTTCAGCGACGAATTTCGTTGTCCCCTATTTGCGGGCGTGACGGCGCGAGCCGTTTGGGAACTCGCAGAAAAAAACGTCGGCGGTATTTTTCATCTCGCTGGAAGCGAACGCCTCTCGCGCGTGCAAATTGGACAACTTATCGCGAGGCGCTATCCAGAACTGAATCCAAGAATTGAAGCGGGTTCGCTCACGGAATATCAAGGTCCATCGCGAGCACCAGACACCTCAGTCAATTGCACGAAAGTTCAAAAGCTGCTTTCGTTTGAGTTGCCGCGTTTCAGTGATTGGCTGAACAAAAACCTTTCCGCATTTTAATTCCAAAACCGGAGCTAGAATGTTTCTTCACTTGGTGCGTTGGTGTCTTGGTGTTTAATTTCACTCGTGAATTATCGCGGACGAATCGCCCCATCGCCAACCGGCCTTTTGCATCTTGGCCATGCGCGAACCTTCTGGATTGCACAACAACGAGCGAAGCAAAACTCCGGCGCGCTGATTTTGCGCAACGAAGACATTGATTCGACTCGCTTCAAAATGGAATTCGTTTCCCAGATGCTCGAAGATTTGCGCTGGTTCGGCTTTCAGTGGGAGGAAGGGCCGGATTGCGGTGGCGCATTGGGCCCCTATTCGCAAAGCGAGCGGCGGAAATTTTATGTCGCGGCGTTAAATACTCTTCGTGAAAGCGGATTTATCTATCCCTGTTTTTGCTCTCGAAAAGATATCCAACTCGCGGCCAGCGCGCCGAATCTCGGCGATGATCATGAACCTATTTATCCTGGAACATGCAGGGATATTTCGGAATGGAAGAATTCAAAATCCTTTTTTAACTGGCGTTTTCGCGTTCCCGATGGAGAAGTCATTTCTTTTAACGACGGTAACTTCGGCGAACAAAACTTCACCGCTGGAAAAGATTTCGGCGATTTTGTGGTTTGGCGGCAGGACGATGTTCCCGCATATCAACTCGCAGTCGTGGTGGACGATGCGGAGATGCAAATCACGGAGGTGGTTCGCGGCGCGGATTTACTTCTCTCCACCGCGCGGCAGATTTTAATTTATCGCGCGCTTGGTTTGACTCCGCCGAGTTTTTACCATTGTGATTTAGTCACAGACGAAAAAGGAATTCGTCTGGCAAAAAGAAATGACTCGTTGAGCTTGCGAACCTTGCGCCAACAAGGTTTCAGTCCTGAATCGTTGCGCAAATGGTGGCAGCCTCCGAAGATGTAATTACGGTGCCATGAGTCGAAGACCATCTAAAATCATGCATGCGCGCAGGGTTTTTCCTTAAGTTCCATTCCACAAATCCCCATTTATAAGAAACGGGCACGCGCTCATTGTCGGCCACATGCTGGTTCACCAAGATAGCGGCCGTAAAGGAAAAACATCTATGAAACTAACAAACTATATAAAAACGACCCTCTGTCTGGCCACCACTGCCGCCTTGATAGGCTGTATGTCTCCCGGATCATCTACTAACCGAAGCACTGGACGCACTATCGACGATAATGCGACCACTTCACGTGTCAAATCCGCGCTCAATAAAGACTCACTTGTGAAAGCGAGTAAAATTAACGTCTCCACTTATCTTGGGAATGTTCATCTCACTGGCCTCGTCGATCATCCCATTCAAAGGGAGCGTGCCACGCAAATTACCCGGAATGTCGATGGTGTCGAATGGTTCAAGAATGACATTGTTGTGATAAGTGAATTACCTGGGCAACAAATGGCGGAACCAGCCGGCGCTCAACGCCCTCAACAACAAGCACCGAGCGGCGCCAAGTGGCAACCAGGCAGCGGATCCAATGCCGCAAAATCGACGAGCGGCACGGGAGCCTATGAGCCTTCCGGCGCAAGTAATGATTTATCACAGCGCGTCAACAACACGTTGGCGACGCAAAATGTTCATGGGCAAACGGCGGCGGACGGTAAAGTTACCTTACAGGGAACCGTTAGCAGCGAAGCGGAAAAAAACGCGATTGAAAAGCAGATCAAATCAATCCAGGGCGTTAACAGTGTGGATAACCAGTTGCAAGTCAAAGACCAATAGCCACACTGTTTCGGCAGATAATCATTCTAAATTTTTGCGCGCGCGCCGCTTTGCTTCCAGCAAGCGGCGCGTAGTATTTTGGGATGCCTCGTCCTCCGTCTCAACGTTCTCTTTTTTCTCCAAGCCTTTTGCGCCTTCAACGGATTCTGTTTTTACCTCCGTACGCGGCTTGAACAAATCCGCGCGCGGCAAAATATCGGTCTGAAAATGCCCTTCTATTTTCTTCGCACGGACTTCATCACGACGATTCAGCAATGCTGCCAGAGATTCGTCGGCTTGCACTGGGCGCGGAGCCGGTTTCCAGAATAAAAGCCAGCGGCGCAAGGTCCGAGTTGCCTTCAACCATTCCTCGCGATCCAATTGAATTCGCCGCACCGCCACGTCGAGCGGAAACAAAATAATCGCAAATTTTAAGAGCCATTCCCACAAATCGCGCGGCTGAAAAGTCTTCAGACGGTTATGCAAAAATGGATTATCAATTTCAGGTTCCAAAACTTTGCCGCCTCCGCTCTCGGCCAAACGACGCAACAAATTGAGATTCGGTTCTGATGCGCTGAATTCGGGAGAATAATTCACGCTGGCGCCGAGAATCTGCGAGCCACGCAACTCGCCATCTTTTAAATCCATCAGGTTCATCAGGTACGCGCCAACTTCTTTCGTTGGAAATTTCGCTTCGTAATGTCCCGGCCCCGTTTGCTCCAGTCGCACCGTTTGCCGTTCGCCTTTCGGACTGACGACCACCGTTTGCAGATTTAGAAAATTTCGAAAGTTCCCCTGCACATCAATTGCCTCAACACTGATGTTCCCCTCGCCTTTATCCACGGAAACTTCCGTGTTGAAATCCGCGTTCTCGATCCGCCGCAAACTCCATTGCGCAATTTGCGACCAAAATTGTCGAAACTTTTCCCAACCCATCCAATCCGTCGCCCACTTGGCTTTCGCATCCGAAGTAAACGCCACCGCTCGACCCAAACCATATTGCCAATGCGCTAACAGCGGATCGCCTTTGTCTGTCACCAGTGGAATTTCCGCGCGCGCTTTTGGAGTCGTGCAAACGTAACCCCGCAGAGTTGGATATTCCGTCGCACTAATACCACGCAGCATTTCGCTCGAACTGGAAAGCTGCGGCTTAAACGGCTCCTCAAAAATGGCCGACTTCAAAATCACTGCGGCTTCCTTGATAAAAATCTGCGGCAACTGCCCTGCCGAACGCACGTCGTAAAAACGTCCACGCCCTTGATCCGCCATCCACGTCATTGTTTCCGGCGAAACGTGCCCGCCAATCATCACCGTGCTGATCGTAATTTTGTCGCCGACAATATCCGTCACGAGTTGTTGTTTCGGTGCTGCCGGATCGCCGTCGCTAAACACGACCATGTGTTTCAAATTTGCGTTCGACTTTTTCAACGCTCCGTAGGCCATCGCCATCGGTCCATGAAAATCGCCCATGTCACCCGGATTCATTCCTGTTATCTGTTTTCCCATTTCCTTTTTGTCGCCAACTTTTGCTAAATCAAACAGCCAGCGGTTATTTCCGTCCCACAAAACAATTCCCATTTGATCTTGAGGTCCCAACGAATCCAGAGCGGCGAAGGCAATATCTCGCGCCCACTGATTCCCATTCGGAAACTCCGTCGCATGAACCACCAAAACTAACGCGCCGCTTGGCAGAACTTTTTTGCTATTGAGTTCCATCTCCACGGGCAACGTCGCTTCAAGCGGCGTCCCGCGATAACTTCCCGCCGCATAAGTTTGATCTCCACCAACACAAACCAAACCAACACCGAAATCACGCACGGCGCTTTCCAGAAGTTTCATTGCATCGGTGCCGAGATCGCCTGCGGAAACGTTGCTCAGAAAAATCGAATCGTAGCTTTGAATCTCAGCGAGCGTCGCCGGAAATCCGCTAATGTCCACCGACTTCACTTCGAGCTTCGATGATTGCAGCGCGGAAACCAATTGCGCGTCGGGCTTCGGCTCGCTGGAGATAACGAGCACACGCGGATTTCCTCGGACATGAACAAAACTGCTGGCACGATTGTTCTGCGGCAACAAATCTCCCGCCGCTTCAACTTGAACATTGTAACTATAGAAACCCGGCTCGTTGAGGCTTTGTGGAAATGTGAAAAGATTTTTTCCTGCAACCAGTTCCACTTTCTGTTCGCCAAGATATTGTTCATTGCGATAGAGGCGAATAATCGCCGATTGCGCCTGATCTGATTGGACAAAAATTTTAACCTCAAACGCCTGCCCTTTTTTTACATTGCTTGGCAAACCAAGTTTCTGCACCGCAACATCATTTGCGCGCGCAATTCCCAAAGGCATCACATCCAAAGTTACGCCGAGCGATTTCGCGGCGAGCAATGCCGTCTGGGCGTCGCCGACATTTTCGTTACCATCCGAAAACAGCACGAGCCGTTTTTGCCCGGTTTCAGGAAAAGCCGCCGTGCCGAGACGAATCGCGCCGGAAATATCCGTACGCTCTGTGCCGACAACAGCTTGAATTTTTGGCAGACTGACCGCGGCATTGGGTCCAAATTCGATTCCCGCGTCCGCGCCGAAAACCAGCGCACCGCCTTTGTCGGTTTTCTTTTTCTGTGCCGAAAACTTGTTCACCATTTCGCGAGCGGCTTCCTGTTGCGAAGACGGAACGCTGTCGGAACGATCCAGTAAGAAGAATACGTTCATTCCTTCGAGAGGTTTTTTCCATTGGAGACCGGAAATTGCTAATACCAATGCGAAAACAATAATGACGCGCAAAATAAAAGCAGCCCACCGCCGCCACGCGCTGATTTGCACATCCGATTTCCAAGCCAGCCAAATCACCCATCCCAGCCCCGGACCGAGCACCAGCAAATAAAATGGATTGGTGAATTGAAAGTTCATTTCAAATTTGAAACATGGAGCGCGGGATTCGAAATGACGCCAGCCGATTTTACCTCTGACGTCCGCAAAAATTTCTGCACACGATGATTCAGCGCGTCAGCTACATAAAGATTTCCGTGCGAATCAAGATCAATGCTCCAGGGATTTGCAAACTGTCCAGGCGCAGCGCCGGCTTTTCCCAAAATCTCCAGCGACTGATTTTTCGCATCGAATATTTGGATGCGACTATTTCCAAATTCGCAAACAAACTGCAACCCTGTCGAATCAACGCGTATATCATAGGGATAACTCAGTTCACCAAGTCCATCTCCCGCTTTGCCGTAGCTTCCCAAAAATTTCCCTTCGCCAGAAAAAATCTGGATGCGATGATTGCACGAATCGGCGACGTAAATTTGATCTTTTGAATCAATGCCCAAACCTTCGGCACGGTTGAATTCCCCTGCTCCTTCACCCGGTTTGCCAATTGGATTCAAAAACGTTTTACCATCCTTGGAAAAATGCTGAACTCGCTCGACCAAGCCATATTCAGTCACAAAAATTTCACCACGCGAATTGACCGCAACCGAGCGTGGAAACATCAATTGTCCTTCATTTGTTCCTTTAATTCCCCATTGCGAAAACAGTTTTCCATCGGTCGTAAAATGATTCACACGCATGTAGTGCGGCTCGACCACCACAATATTTCCATTGAGATCCCGCGTCATGCCTTTTGGTTTTCCAAGATCAGTTTGCGGCATTTGCCAGCCCCTTAGAAAAACTCCGTTGGAAGAAAATTTCTGCACCCGGCCCGTCATGTCCGTCACAAAAAGATTGTCCTCTTTGTCCAAAGCGAGCGAACGAGGCTTGTTGAACTGCCCGGCTCCAGTCCCACGTGAGCCGATAATTTCGACGGCTCTGAAAATTTTACTTTGCACCGGAATTTCCTTCTGGGCCTGATCAGAAACAGAGCAGCCGACGAAAAATATCGCGGCCAATAAGGTGACTGCTATAGGTCGGATTTTGGTTATTGAATAAATTGCGATCGGCAGAATTGCCAAGACCAGAAGCAAAAGACAGAGCGCGTTCACCTGGCTGTTGTGTCCGTAGTGCAACAAATTAAAAATGCGCAACGAAACCGTTTCGCTTCCCGGCGGCACAATCAGCACCAACGTTTCGACATCCCAAAGACTAAACAGGTAGCTAACATACCATGCGACGCAGAGTTGCGGGAGAATTTGCGGGAACTGAACGTGCCGGAAAAGTTGCCAGCCATTCGCGCCTTCCAATCGCGCTGTGTCGATTAAATTGCGATCCGTCGTGCGCAATGAATGAGCGATCAAATTCCAACCCGGTGCAAAATAACGGAGCGCAAATGCCATGATAACAATTCCGACGCTTTGATAAAACGCAACGAACGGGCCGCGATTCAAAAGCCAGATCAGAAAAATCCCCAGCAACACCCCGGGAATCAGAAATGAAACCCACGCAATAATTCCGAGCGGCCAACGCCAACTGAGCAAAGAAAAAACAACGATTACACTCGCAGTAATCGCCGCCAAAAAAAACGAATGCGACAAAGTACCTTTTCCCGATTCCAGCGCTGGCAGAAAATTTGTCCACGTCGCGCGTGCCAGCACGAGTTGCGACACGGGAAGAATTGCAGAAAAGAAAATCGCAGCGACACAACAAATGCCGCCGAAAACAAACCAGCTTGATCCAAGTTGTTGACGAAAATATTTCGCGGAAATTTCACTTCTTTTCGCCGTCCAAAATGCGTTTCTGTCGCGAAAAATGAAAAGCAAAAGCAACGGCGCAAGAATCATTGGCCAGCACAATTGCAGCGCAGAGCGATAGTCGAAGGTTGTGTTGAAATTTACCCAGATTTCGGCTGGAAAAACTTTTACCTGTAAAATTGCCGGCACGGAAAAATTGTTCAGCGCGAGGACAAATGTCAGCAATGCAGCTTGAACAATGGAAGTTTTTGCCGTTGGGATAAGCAACAGTTTTATCAGCGCATTTCCCGTGAGCAACGGATCCATTTCAAGTTGCGATTGTTCGAGCCGACGCCATGACGCCAGCACAAAGAACAAGCTGATCGGCCAATTCATCAGCGACAAAATCCAAACAGCACCGCCAAGTGAAAAAATGTTTAGTGGTAGCCAACTTCGCCAAACACCGGTGAGACCAAGCAAATCGAGCCCGCAATTTGTTACCAGAAATGGCGGCAGCGCCAATGCGATGATTGCGAAAATTAAAATGAATTTTCTTAGACGCGGCTCCAATCCGGCAAGCCAAAGCGCTGAAAAACTACCGAGTAATGTTGAACAAACCGCCGTGGATAACGCTACGACTAGGCTGTTTTGAAAAAGCATCCAGTTCATCGCAGAAAAATCTCCTTCAGTTCTTGCGTTGCCATGTCCAAGTCGGCAAGAAGCTTTTCCCAATCTAGTTTGAGAGTCGCCGTTTTTACTTCGTTCGGCGATTTGCCTTCGATTGCGTCTGCTGCAACCAGTTTTTCGACAACTTCACGACTTTGGAGAAATTGAAAAAGCTTTTCGGCAGCTTCGGGATGCGGTGCGCTGCGGATGACCGCAATGGTATTCGGGATCAAAAGAGTTTCGGCATCAATCGGAAGAGCTTTCAGATTTCCGTCATCACGATTTTCGGCGGCAATGTCATCGGAATCCGTCAAACCAACGGATGCTTCTCCGCGTCGAACAAACTTCGCGACGACGGAATTTCCATCGACGAGAAAAGGTTTGTTCGCCTGCAAAGCGCGACACCAACTCCGCCACTTTTCCTCACCCCAATGCTGACGAAGCGCAAGGAAATGCGTCGCAGTCGAACCGAAGAGTGGATAAGCGAGTGCAATTTTTCCGCGCCAGATCTCGTTGGTGAGTTCGAGAAGGTTTTTGGGGGTGTTCGTTGAATTTGAGGAAACCACCATTCGCCGAATGCGATAGCCAAATGCGGCCCATGAATTAGTTTCGCGAAAGATACTTTGTGAGGCGAGCTGGCGCGTGCGGAACTCTTCATTGTTCCAGAACACATCGCATTGCGGATGGCTTCTTTCCGCGATTAGCCGATTAACAAGGCCGACAGTTTTGACTGCTTCACTATCGTAAACAGCACGGACCTGAATATTAAATTCTTTTTCAAACTGACGAAAAATCGGCTCTGCAAAAACAAAATCTTGAGAGGTATAAATGACCACAAACTTCCAAGGTAAGTGCTTTGGAATTGGCGGAAGGCAAAGCAAAATAAGAATCCCGACTAAGATAAACAAAACCACCAAAGATTTTTTTTGTGACCTCACGCCGTCCTCCGATGGTAATACCACCACTCGAACATCAGCACCGCCAAGGCAATCGCCGCGATCCAGCGCCATAATTCCATGTTCGCGCGTTTCAATGTAGTCGCTTCCACTTTGGAATATTTTCCAAGTTGCAACTCAGCTCTCGGCTTGATGTTGCTCTCCGTTGAATCGAGAAGGTTGACGCAAAATGCCGTTTCATTCGTGCTGACGCGCAGCCGATAAGTCCCCTGCTTTGCCGTATCGCCGAAAACGATTTCGCGAGCGGTCGGATCAATTTGCAGCGATTTCTTTTTTCCATCGGGCAAAGTTATTTCGGCGCTGGTCGCATTTTGCATGAGGGCGAAACGAAACGCATCGCCAGCTCGAACAAACAGCTGGCTGTTTTTCGCCGAAGCGGGATTCAAAAATTCAACGGCGTTCGCAATGAAAATTGGAAATGAAATGCGCAACGGCCAGGTGCTTTGCAAACTGTCAAAGCCAATCCAAACAATTTTCTGGCGCGCTAGTTCTCCGGACAAAACCAGCGGTGTTTGTTGCGCATCGACGAGCGAGATCGCCCACGTCGGTGTTTTCACGGCGAGAGTTTCGCTGATTTGCACGTTGTCGAAGTTCACGTAGCGCAAAAGTGGATGCGTGTTTTTCCAATCGACGATGGCGGGATTTTCTATTTTTGAAATAGCATCAAACCAATTCGTGTTGGCGACGTGAAGGGCGAGGACATTTCCTTTCGGCCACTGCGCTGGAAGAATGTCGTCGAGCACGACCAGATCAAATGCGGCGGCGGAATCAGTCAAATCTTGCGCGAGGGAAAGTTCGACATTCGCGGCGGTGCGTAGGGCTTTTTCCAGAAAGCGATTTCCACGACTGACGAGCAAAACTTTCACAGGCTCAGGTAATTGGCTGAACATCGAGGCTTGATTGTCAGCGGCCAAATCGTCTTTGACTTTCAGGTTCACGGTAAAAATTCCATTTGTGTTTTGCGATGCGAAAAAAACCTGCGGCACAGTTTCTCCAGCGGCGAATTTCAACGGGCGCACTTCGACGATTTGATTTTCGAATCGCAGTTCCAGTTCCGCCTCATGTGCGTTCGTCGAAAAATTTTGCACACTGGTGTAAATCGCACGTTGCTTGGCGTCTTCCGGATTGGAACGAACATCGAGCGCGACGATTCCAAGATTGTCCGCGCGCTCGCCGAAACGGTGATAAACCACGCGCAAACCTTTGTTCTCAAATTCGCTCAAATCGCCGACCGCGCCGTCGCTGAACAAATGAATTTCGGCCTCGGCCTGATCGCGCGTCAAAGTTTCGGCCAGCTTCAATGCTTCTTTCAAATGCGTGGTGGAATCAGTGACGGCGCAAGATTCCAGCGCGCGACGCAACGCCGCTTTATTGCTCGTGGCAGATTGTTTGACCTCAGTATTAGCGGCGGCTTGGAGGACGAGCATTTGATCCTGATCGCGCAAACCATCGACCCATTTCAACGCTTCATTGCGCGCCTTTTCGAAACGAGAGGGAGATTCGTCGGTGCTTTGCATCGAAGCCGAAGCGTCGAGAATCACGACGCGCATCGCTTTACTTTTCGCGTTGCTGGGAAAGTAGGGACGACTGAGCGCAAGAATCGCGCAGAGCAACAGAAGCAATTGCAAAATCAAGAGCCAGTTGTGGCGCAGTTTTTGGAACGGCGCGTTGGCTTGAGTTTCAGCCAGAAATTTTTGCCATAGCAGCGTGCTGGAAACGAGTTTCACGACGCGTTTACGCTTCAATAAATAGAAAACGATCACGACGGGAATTGTCGCGGCGAACCAGAACGCTGATAGCGAAAGGAATTTCAAAGTATCTTAGCTGCGCGAAACTAAACATTTCGTTTAGGCATTTCGACAAAATACTTACGAGGCGCGTGAGGTCGTGATTTCCCCTCGAAAATATTAAAAATCATTTCGGGCGCTTGGACAGCCTTTGTCCTTGCCATCGCTTATAAAAAGAGCGTCCCGAAAGAATTCCGGTTTATTTGAGCGAAGTGAAATCGTATAATAATTTTGCCGTCAGAAGCCAGGAGAGCCAATGTCATCATCCGAAAAAATAGTTCAATTGCGCCAGCTTTTATCCGAGAGATTTCCCGGCGCGCGTTTCTCGGCTAACACGGTCGAAAAGGCTCCGGTTTGGCCAACTGGCATCGCGCAAATAGACAGCTTGCTCCATGGCGGTCTTCCAAAAAGCGGCATTATAGAAATCGTCAATGAGGCAAAAAATTCGGGCAGTGCGCTTTTGATTTCTGCATTGTTGCGAAAAGGCGCGGAGGAAAATCAAATTATCACGCTTATTGATGGACAGGATTCTTTCGATCCAGCCGCATTTGAAAAAGAAACTTTGGTGCGCTTGCTTTGGGTGCGTTGCAAAGATGCAGCGCAAGCGATGAAATCCGTCGATTTAATTTTGCGCGACCGCAATTTGCCTTTGGTATTGCTCGACCTCGCGCTGAATCCCGCAAAACAACTTCGCAAAATTCCGTCGTCCATTTGGTATAGACTGCAACGCATTGCCGAAACAACTTCCACAATTTTCGTCGTGATCACGCCGCAGACGATGATCGGCTGCGCGCAAGTTCGTTTAAATCTAAACAAACGTTTTACATTGAAAGATTTGGAAACTGAGCAATTTCAATTGTTGCAGAAATTGAAAGCGGAAATAACCCAACATCGTTTGCACATCGGCGATGGTCCCGAAGAAAAAACTGCGGAGGCCAGCTGATGTTCGCCGCGATTTACATTCCAAATTTTTTTCTGCAAGCCGCGCTCCGCCATGAGCCGGAAATGTTTTCCCGTCCTATCGCGTTGTTGCACGAAGAAATTAAAGTCGTTGTTGAAATGACCGCCGTCGCGAGAGACGTTGGAGTTTGCGAAGGATTGACTTCAACTCAGGCTTTAGCGCGTTGCCCCACAGTTATCATCAAACCGCGTTCCATTGCTCAAGAACAAGCGGCGATGAATCTTTTGTTGGAAGGTGCCTACGCGTTTTCGCCAAATATCGAAGCCACTGCGCCGGGTATCTGCACGCTGGATTTAAATGGCTTGAGTGGAGCTGGCGATCAACTTTGGGCGAATAGAATTGTCGCGCAACTCGCTGGATTAAATCTGCGCGCACAAATTGGTGTAGCAGAAAATCCCGAGCTCGCTTTGCACGCTGCAAAAACCGCGCAGCCATTTTTGTTGGTCGAAAATTCTAGCGAATTTATTTCGTCGCTGCCAATCGAGAGCATCGAACCTTCACCAGAAATTTTAAACATTCTTCAACGATGGGGTATTCACACTTTGGGAGAATTCACGGCACTCCAAAGAGAAAATTTGGCTGAGAGACTCGGCGCGGAATCCTTGGAATTGTTCGATTGCGCCATAGCAAATACGATTCGCCCACTAAAACTCGTCCGACCAAAGGAAGTGTTTGAAGAAATAATCGAGTTTGAACACGAGATAGAAACACTTCAGCCGTTGCTGTTCATTTTGCGACGATTCATCGAACAACTCTCGCATCGCCTTGAGCTTTTTTATTTCGTCGCACAAGAAATCCAATTGAGTCTCAAGCTTAATTCGGGAGAAAAATTGGAGCGGAGCTTTCGCATTCCATCGCCGACGCGAAATATCGAAACGCTTTTCCGAATGCTGCAAACGCATCTCGAAACCGTGCAGACCGATTCTCCAATTATCTCGCTCCATCTAGCGATAAAACCAGCCAAGCCAGAGCATTTTCAATTTGGATTGTTTGAAACGGCCTTACGCGATCCCAATCAATTTTACGAAACGCTCGCACAACTCACTTCCTTGCTCGGCTCGGATCGCGTGGGAACACCTGTTGTTGAAGATAGTTTTCGTCCCGACACGTTTCGTATGGAGCCGGTCAATTTTGAAGCCGAACACAAACTCAGTATTCGGGATACGCAATTTAGAAACTCCACCGGACTTTCTTTGCGCCGTTTTCGTCCGCCACTTCCTGCGATTGTTGAAACGCGCAATAGCAAACCCACTCTGCTGAACAGCGAGAAATTTGTCGGCGCGATCGCCAACGCAAAAGGTCCATTTCGTTTTTCGGGAAATTGGTGGGAACAAGAACGACTTTGGTCGCGCGACGAATGGGACATTGAAACCAGCAATGGTGAATTATTTCGCATCTTTGTCCACGGCAACAAATGGTTTTTGGAAGGAGCGTTTGATTGAGCTACGTCGAACTCCATGCCCGAAGTGCGTTTAGTTTTCTGCGAGGAGCATCGCATCCAGAGCAACTGGCAGAAGTCGCTGCACAATTGGACATGCCTGCGATGGCGGTTTGTGATCGCGATGGTTTTTACGGCTCCCCGCGCTTTTTCAAAGAGGCAAAAGAACAAAAAATCCATCCTATCGTGGGAGCGGAAGTGACGATGGAAGATGGTTCGGTTCTGCCGATGCTCGTGGAGAATCGAACCGGCTATCAAAATCTCTGCCGCCTTCTGACGCGCGCACATCTTCGTTCTGAAAAAGGTCAAAGTAAAGTTAGCTGGGATGAATTGCCGGAATTTACGGAGGGATTGGTTGCGTTGACCGGCGATGACGAAGGGCCGTTGTATCGCGCACTTCAACAAAATGATTTTGCGAAAACAGAATATCGCTTGCGCAATCTTCAAACAATCTTCAACAAAGAAAAACTTTTTATTGAAATCCAACGTCATCACGTTCGCGGCGAGGATCGGATCAATAAATCTCTCATCGAACTCTCCGAACGGTTTTGTCTCCCTTTGCTTGCGACGAACGGCGTTCTTCACGCCACGCCCGCCGGACGCCAGACAATGGATGTTTTCACCTGCATTCGTAATCACACCCATCTTGATGCTGCTGGAAAATTGTTGGCGCAAAACAGCGAACGCTTTTTTAAAAATGGAAAGCAGATGCGCGAACTTTTCCGCGACTTGCCAGAAGCGATTGAAAACACATCGCGTCTCGCGGAACGACTTTCATTTTCTCTGGAAAATCTCGGCTATGAATTTCCTAAATTTTCTACAACCAACGGTGAATCAATGGAGAACTGTTTGCGTCATGCAACCTTAGAAGGAGCAAAAGCGCGTTACAAAGAGGGGATTCCCAACAGCGTAAAAGCCCAAATTGATAAAGAGCTTCATCTCATCAACAAGCTCGGTTTCGCCGGTTATTTTCTCATTGTCTGGGACATTGTAAATTTTTGTCGTGAACAAAACATAATGTGTCAGGGACGGGGCAGCGCAGCCAATAGCGCAGTCTGTTACTACCTCGGCATTACTGCGGTGGATGCGATAAAAAGCGAATTGCTCTTTGAACGTTTTCTCAGCGAAGGCCAAACCAGTTGGCCTGATATTGATATTGATTTACCAAGTGGAGACCGGCGCGAGCGTGTCATTCAAGAAGTTTATAAACGTTATGGAAAACGCGGCGCGGCGATGACAGCAAATGTCATTTCCTATCGCGGTCGCAGCGCAGCTCGCGAAATCGGCAAAGCGCTTAATATCTCCAATGATGTGGTTGATCGCTTCTCCAATCTTTTTGCGAACGGCGATTTTCCTCACACTCTGGATTTTATTGCGCAAATGGAAAAAGCAGGTTTACCAAAACAACATCCTCGCGCGCTCGCCTTTGCCACATTGTATGAACAAATTGCCACGCAATCTTTGCCAAGACACTTAGGTCAACATTCTGGTGGAATGATTATTTGCCAAGGGCAACTCGACTCGATTGTCCCGTTGGAAAATGCCTCGATGCCGGGGCGCGTCGTGGCGCAATGGGACAAGGACGATTGTGATGAACTCGGGATAATTAAGGTGGACTTTCTTGGCCTCGGCATGATGTCGGTTTTGCAGGACGCAATCGAACTCACAAAACAACGAGGCAATCCAGTGGATATCGCGAATTTGCCCGACAAAGATCCAAAAACATTCGAGATGATTTGTAAGGCAGACACCATTGGGGTTTTTCAAATCGAGAGTCGGGCGCAAATGGCGACGTTGCCGCGTATGAAACCAACCTGCTTTTACGACATCGTCATTGAAGTCGCCATTATTCGACCGGGTCCAATCGAAGGTGGCTTGATGCATCCGTATCTGAGACGGCGCGCGGGCAAAGAAGAAGAAACGTATTATCACAAAGATTTAGAGCCCATTTTAAAACCAATCTTGTCCCGCACAAAAGGCGTTCCGCTTTTCCAAGAGCAAATTTTAGCGATGGCGATGAAGCTCGCGGAATTTCGCGGCAAAGAAGCACAGATGTTACGAAAGGCGCTGAGCTTTCATCGATCCAAGAAAGAGATGGCCATCGTGGAGAAAAAACTGCGTGTTGCTTTAGAAGAAAGAAATTATCCGCAACAGGTTGCCGAAGAAATTCTTCACGCGATCAAATCTTTTGCGCTCTACGGTTTTCCAGAATCGCACGCGATCAGCTTTGCTTTGCTCGCCTATGCTACGGCTTATTTGAAAGTGCATCGCGCGCCGGAATTTTATGTCAGCCTGCTGAACAATCAGCCGATGGGATTTTATTCGTCTGCGACCATCGTCAAAGATGGAAAGCGGCATGGATTGAAATTCCGTCCGGTTTGCGCCGGAAAATCGGAATGGCTTTGCACGATCGAGACAGATAATTCCATTCGCCTTGGATTCTGCATCGTGCAGGGACTTAATCACGCCCGCGCGAACAAGATGTTGGAGGAACGCACCAGGCAAAATTTCAATTCGATTGGAGATTTCAAACTGCGAACGCGATTGAACAAAGAAGAATTGCGAACGTTGGCGGAAATCGGCGCGCTGAATTCTCTGGCAAAGCATCGGCGCGAGGCGCTGTGGAAAGTAGAACGCGAAATTCCTCAGGATGACTTATTTGAATTTGGAAATCGGAATGGGAAATTTATAACGCAAGAAAGTCCGCTTCTTCCGATGAATCCATCGGAACGTCTTCGCGCCGATTACAACGGAACCCATTTGACCACTGGCCCGCATCCGGTGGCATTGCTTCGGAAAAATTTGGAAGAACAAAACATTTGGCGCGCCTGCGATTTGCCAAAAGCTAAACCCGGCCAAATCATTCGCATCGCTGGAAGTGTGATTTGCCGGCAACGTCCCGGCACCGCCAAAGGATTTGTTTTCATCACGGTGGAAGATGAAACGGGAATGAGCAACGCGATTGTCGCGCCCCAGCTTTTTGAAAAACTGCGACTGGTCATTACGCAGGAATCTTTTCTCCTTATTGAAGGAAGGCTGCAAAATTCTGAGAACGTGATTCTGATTCAAGCGCAGCACATCGAACGTTTGTCTCACGGACATTTATCAGGAAGCTCCTCTTACGATTTCCATTAATCTTCGATTGTCTCGAACGCGGGATGCTGCGGTTTGAAAATTTTATTTATGTAAGTTCCGGCCGAATCTGCTGTCAGCAATTTCCTGTATTCCCTAACTTTTACGTTCGGATACCGATAAATTTTTCCACTGTTAAAATCGATATCGAGCAATTTTCTCTTCGGGTCATAACGAAGTTTCCGAATCGCAGTGGAATCAACCGAAATCCACATTGGTCGCGAATTCCGATGATTAATCACTTTGGCGACCTTCTTCAAATCCCCGACAAACCGCTTCATTTCTTCGCGACGCGTTTCGTCATCCGGCGCTCGCAAAATAGACGAAGGGTGAACCGTCGCGGTGACACGCTTGGCCAACGGTGAACCGATAAATTGGCCGCGCCGCACACTGACCCGAAAATCTTTTCCGAACAACGCTTGCGCCGCTGTCGCGCCTAAGCAAACGACCACTTCGGGTTTCAGTAAATCAAGTTCTGCATTAAGCCACGGACGACATGCTGCAATCTCGCGAGCGTTTGGCTTTTTGTGAATGCGACGTTTTCCTTTTGGTTCCCATTTGAAATGTTTCACAACATTCGTGACATAAACTTCGTCGCGATCAATTCCCGCTTCTTCAAGTGCTTTGTCCAAAAGTTTTCCGGCTGGGCCAACGAAAGGCTTTCCGGCGAGGTCTTCGTCATTGCCCGGTTGTTCGCCGATGAAAATAACTCTCGCGTTTTTTGAACCTTCGCCGAATACGGTTTGCGTTCCGCTTTTCCAAAGCGGACACGCAGTGCAACCGGCGGAAGCGATGCGAAGCTTTTCCAAAGTGGGTCGCGATGAAATGAGGGGCGATGCATCTCCAAAGTTTTCTCGAAGAACAGTAGAGTTTTTTGGAACAAACCTCGGCCGCATGTGTAAAACTAACACTCTGGATTCAGAGGGAAATTGGGGAAAAGGCTGATTCGGAAAGCGACAAAATGCCTGCGCGACTAGCCCCAGACTTCTGCGGCGCGAAGCTGTTTCAGTAAAAGTGATTCGAGGGAAGTATCTGAGCCCACGCGAAAGAAATTCACTCCCCTGATCTGACAATATTCACGAAGCCTCTGACAGAAATTGTCCACGGTCTGTTGGTAATTTTTCAGTCGATATTTTCCGAAAGTGACTTCCTGCATCGCGCCAGTTTCAGAATCAATGAACCGCAAATCGCCAAACGTGTTTGGCTCCAGTTCTTCCGGCGCGAGAATTTGGATCGCGTTGACATGGAAACCGCGCGAGATGAGCGCGCTCAATCCGGATTCGTAACCAGCAGGGTCAAGAAAATCACTGAGCACAACGGCGACTCCGGCTTGACGAGCTTCGATTGCGCCGCGGCGGAGTGAATCGTTGAAGTTCGCCACGCCTTTTGCACTGAGTTTCGAAATATTTTGAAAATAAGTGAGCGAAGATTTGCGCCCGCGAACGGCTCGCAATGCGCCGCGGTACACCGCGTTTTCAGGATTATCTGGAAATGGAAAAATGCTAACGCGATCGAATCCACAGAGTGCAACGTATCCAACTGCCGCTGCAACCTGGCGCGCGAAATCAAATTTGCGCGGTGAACCAAATGTCATCGACTCGCTGCAATCGAGAAAGATACGAACAGGCAATTCGCGTTCTTCTTCGTAGAGTTTCAGGAAAAGTTTTTCAAGGCGGCCATAAAGGTTCCAATCGAGATAACGGAAGTCGTCGCCTGCGGTGTAGTTTCGATAATCGGCAAACTCGACCGATTGTCCGCGCGCTTTGCTGCGTCGCTCGCCTCGCGCTGAACTTTTAGCACGCCGCGCTGCGAGCAACTGAAATTGCTCCAGTCGGCGCAACAATTCAGGCGGGAGCAAAGAGTTCATTGCACGAACTCTATTTTTTCACGCCGCGCGGTTCAATTTCTTTCCACGATTTGATTCCGATGATTGGCAGCGCGAATTCGAACGCCTTTTTCCTTTGAGGCGTGTCAGCAGCACGGAAGACTTCGTAAATTGGTTTCTTGATCTGCGGATCGCGACGCCACAATCCGAGGTTCAACCCACCTTCGCTCGGGTGATCGACATGGCGATGCAAAATAAACGCGTCGATTCCATCAAGCCGTTCGGTTTTGTAATAGGCGTAACAATAGGCAGCGGCTTGCGCGAGTTCACCATTCGTTGTTCCGTCAGAATGAAATCCTTGCTCCGACAAAATAATGCGGCGCGGCTTGCCTTCGAAAAGCAATTCGGGTCGCTGCAAATAACGCGGCAGCATTTCGAGATTTTTGAAAGTGATGCGCGGTGTGTTTTCGTCGAAGGTTGCGCTTTTGTCATTCCAGGTTCGTGGCTCAAAGAGATTTTCTGGATAGGGATGAAATGCAATATGCCAATCGAAATTTCCACCTTCCTTGGCGAGTTTGTTGAAGTAGTCGACGAATGGGCGTCCGGCGAATCCTTGAGTTTCATTGCAACCTGCGTAGCGAATGTTCCAATGGTGTTCCAACGAAATGAAAACTCGGGCGCTCGAAGAAAATTTTCGTACCGCGGTATGACATGCGCGCACGGTTCGCAAATAATCCTCCGCAAATTGTTCCATCGAAACATGCCCCATGTTTGCCCAATACCAATGCGAATTCACTTCGTTGCCGACAATGTAATTCACGACGCGCCCGTGAGGATAACCTTTCGCAGAATAGCGTGCGGCCAGAAATTCGATGCACGCTTTGAAATACGCGACGCCTTCCGCAGTCGCCGTGTTGAATGCACTGAGATCCTGAGGGCACGCGTTCTCGTAACCGGGATGCAACAACACTTTGTTCAATCTCGCGTCGGTTCCCTTATAGTTGAGCAAAATTAAACTGACTGCCGCACCAAAATCCGAGAGCGGTTTGATTTTCTCATCGATCCGCTCGATGTAACTTCGATGAAAATAAAACGTGCGATCATCGCATTCCCATCGAAAGTCGTTGGTCGCAGTATCATGACTGACCATCTGGCCGAAATTGAAATTGATGGCAGCGTATTTAACGCCCAACGCAATCGCGTCATCGATCATTTGAACCTGAAGACCTTTTTTGCTCTTAAGGCGCGGATACGCGTCGCGGTTCTGAAGAATATTCGTCTCGTTTGGCTTCCTCAAAAATGCTGTTGAGGGACGCTCACCTTTCGCTTCATGGATAAAGCAAACGGGAAGTAAAATGAGAAATAGGCAACGGAGCACGTAATGCATCGAGAATCAGAAGACCGAAAACCTAAATTATTCAGCACCAATCGAAGTTTTACGCGTTGATCGCCGTCGCATCTTTCGGAACATCTTTCAAAATTTGTTCGATGATGAGGTCGGTTGTAACGCCTTCGGCTTCGGCTTCAAAATTTAGAATCAAACGATGACGCAACGCAGCCGCGGCGACCGCTTGGATGTCGTCGAAGCTGACGTTGAAACGTCCGTGCGTCAGCGCGCGAACTTTGGCGCCAAGAATCAGCGTTTGACCACCGCGCGGACTGCTGCCGAAACGGAGATATTGATTGCTGATCGGCGCGGCGGTTTCGCTCTTTGGATGAGTCGCAAGCACCAGGCGCACGGCGTAATCTTTCACGTGCGATGCGACGGGCACTTGGCGAACCAGCGCCTGCAATTCCAAAATCTGTTCCTTCGTCAGCACGCGATCGACTTGCGGTTTAGTGCCTTCGGTCGTGCGCGTGAGAACTTCCGTCAGTTCAGCTGAATTAGGATAACCAACAATCAGCTTGAAGAAAAACCGGTCGAGCTGCGCTTCAGGCAATGGATAAGTTCCTTCCTGATCGATTGGGTTTTGCGTCGCGAGGACGAAAAACGGCTCGCCCAATTTGCGGATTTCGCCGCCTGCGGTGACGCTTTTTTCCTGCATCGCTTCGAGCATGGCTGATTGTGTTTTCGGAGTGGCACGATTGATTTCATCCGCAAGCAAAAGGTGCGCAAAAATCGGACCACGTTGAAAAACAAACTCGCGTTTTCCACCAGGCGTTTCCATGACAATGTTTGTGCCGAGAATGTCCGCAGGCATGAGGTCGGGCGTGAATTGAATGCGATTGAAACTCATGTCAAGCACTTCGCTGAGCGTGCGAACAAGCAACGTTTTGCCAAGACCCGGCACACCTTCGAGCAACACATGCCCACCTCCAAAAATCGCAATCAAAGTTCCTTCGACAATCGAATCGTGACCCACGATGACTTTGCCGATTTCAGCGCGAAGCGCTTGGTAACTTTTGCGAAAAGATTGAATTTTTTCTTCAGTGTTCATGGCTTTTGTTGCTTGAAATTACCGAAGGAAGCTCGGAAAACCAGCCTCAAACAAACGGAAATCAAATAGTTCGACGAATGGCTTTTTGGATTTGAAATTGCCTAATGTTTCCCCGGCTTGCGAACGCAAACCAACGCGTTGGCCAAACTTCGATTGCGATTGTCCGAAGGTTGGTTCAAGACTTTTCCGTCGCTCCAGATCGTTGCGGAACCACCGCCGTCCAGATTCATCGCCTCCTTGCATCCGAGATTGGCCATCTCGGTGGCTAACTCCTCGAAACTCATTCCCGCAGAAACGTCTTTCCTCCGACCATCCACCACGACAAAAAAGAAATCGGAATCGTTCCAGCCGAAAGCGGTTCGGGGATTTTTTTCCTTGCCCGTGGGTTGAGCCAAGGTTTTTCCATTTCGAACCAGCGCAGGCCCACCGCCAATCGCCAAGCTCGCCTTACTTACGTTCGGCAATGTTGCGGTCGAAATTCTTAGCGGCATTCCAATTTTAAGTTCAGGCAACCGCGCGACGAGTTTAGGACCCAGAGACAAAATCATGATGTTGGGAGCGAGCGGAGTGTTGGTGCCGGAAATTTTTTGCACGCGAGCGGAATAAACAGTTCCGGCATGCAGCGGAAGCCACGGACCATCAACTCGTTCTAGAACCAATTCAATTCCGTTCGTGGTGCGCGTTGATTCGCCGAGCCTCGGTGTAAGTAACGCTGCTCCATCTTCATCGCGCTCCTGATTCAATCCAAGGCGAGTTTCCGTACCATCTGGCCACACGACTTTGAACTTGGAATTCACTTTTCCGATCTTCGGCTTGGAACCTTCCATCCAAAAACAAACATTTTCATAAGGCGCGCTGACCAATTCACCATCAATAATCTGCAATCCTTGCGGGTCGCCTTGATAAGGTTTTTTTTCAATCAGATAAAAATCACCGTTGATGCCAGCAACAGCGGTTCCAACTTTTGGCGAGATTGATTCCACCTGCTCGATCAACGAACTCAGTCCGAAAATAGTTCCTTTCGCCAGGGTCGAAACCAATTTCAAGTCGTTCCGGTGCCGATCAATTTTGATGACATGAATCGACCACGGCACATTGGTCACACATTCGTTCGCGTATTCGATCCCCGGACTAATCTTGCGATAGGACAGCTTTGGTTCGGCTGAAAAGGCATTTAGCGCAAATGCGAGGAGACTAAAAAAGCAAAGCGTTCTACGGAACATTTTCATTGGTATTGATCTGTCGCGATCCCTAACGAGGCGCTGAGTGAATGAAGACTTTCGCGACGCAATTTTGATTATGCCGCGAAAGTAAATTGCGAATCAAACTTCGAAATCTAAAATGGCTATCGAATCGACTATGGGTAAAAACGTATCTTTGACTTTTTGATGCTCGGGATGTGGAAGATAAGCGTCGCGGGCAGCAGCGTCGGTGAAGGTCATCACAAATCCGTGCGTAAATCCTTGATTCAATCCTTCCGGGCTTGAGTTCGGACCGGAAACATAATCTTCAATTCCGTCGACGCTCTCGCTCAAATCGAGAAGCTGGCTGAACAGACCGTCGATTTGTTCCTCACTGGTGCCCTCTTTAAATTTCACTAATCCGATGTGTTTAACTTTTGACATGGCGCAAGAGTAGGTACGATTTCGCTCTTGGCTCAAGAGATATTCTTCTGCCTGTGAACTTTTCCTGTTTACAGGATTGGAACAAATTGCGCTTTCCGCTCGTGGAAAAGCGAAAGTTGCGCCAAATTTCGGGCGACTAAAGCTCACAATTTCGATTAGTCTTCTGGCTCCATTCCTCAAAAATTCCTTGTGCCTTTGCTTCTTTTTTGCAGCCATACAGCGAAATGAAAGATCATCGGATTGGAATTATTGGCGGAAGTGGGCTTTATCATATCGAAGGTTTCACCAGACAAAAGTGGGTAAAAGTCAAAACGCCGTTTGGCGCGCCGTCGGATGATTTTCTCACCGGAGAACTCGCCGGACGCGAAGTGGTTTTCCTCCCACGCCACGGACGAGGCCATCGCATCACGCCAAGCGAGTTGAATCATCGGGCGAATATTTTTGGAATGAAAAAATTGGGCGTGAGCTGGATTATCAGCGTCAGCGCGGTGGGTTCGCTACAGGCTAAATACAAACCGTGCGACATAGTATTGCCCGACCAATTTTTTGATCGCACGAAGCGTTCCTTTGAACATTCGTTTTTCGGTCGCGGAATTGTGGCTCACGTTGCGTTCGCCGATCCGATTTGTGAAGAGTTGCGGGCCTTGATTCTAAAACATGCGCGAAAAACTAAAGCACGCGTTCACAATGGGGGGACTTACGTGAATATGGAGGGCCCGGCGTTCAGCACGCGGGCCGAATCGATCACCAACCACAAGGCCGGTTACGACGTGATCGGCATGACGAATCTCGGCGAAGCCAAGTGTGCGCGCGAAGCGGAAATCGCTTACGCCACGATGGCGATGATTACCGATTATGACTGTTGGAAAATCGATGAAGCGCACGTCACAGTGGAAATGGTGATCGCTAATTTGATGAAGAATGCGGCAACCGCAAAAAAAATTGTCGCGAGCGTGATTCCTGAAATTCCTTCCCAGCCAAACTGGCCATGTCACGATGCATTGCGCAATGCGATCATGACGGATAAAAAGCTTTGGCCTGCGAAAATTAAAGCGGAATTAAAACCGCTTTTGCAAAAATATTTGTAATCAGATTATTCCAATCCGAGAACCGATCTTCCGGCCGGAGTAATCATGGATTGATGCCAGGGTGGATCCCAGACGATCTCCACTTGCGCCTCTTCCACGCCGGGCAGATCAAATAATTTTTGCTGTGCGTCGCCAGCGATCACACCGCCCATTCCGCAACCAGGCGCGGTCAACGTCATTTTGACCAATACCTTGCTGTTTCCGCTCGGCAACGGTTCAACAACCATGTCGTAAACCAAACCGAGGTCGACGATGTTCACCGGAATTTCCGGGTCGTAACAGGTGCGCAACGTTTCCCAAACTTGTTTCTCATCGGCTGGCCCCACGAATTTTGGTTTTTCCAAGACAGCTTCGCCAAGGGTTGGGGAAGATTCGCTGATTCCGAGTGCGTCCGCGTCTTTAGTAGCAATGCGGAACAAGCCGCCTTGCGCGTGAACGGTGTAGGTGCCGCCTAAAGTTTGGGTGATGTCCACCGGCGTTCCGGCGGGAAGCGTGACCGTCGTGCCGACCGGGATTTGCACCGCTTCGCAATCGCGTTTGAGTTCTACAGAAGTAACGTTGTGCATAAAAATTTCAGTAAACGCAATCTAACCAAGCTTCCGTCCAACGCCAGTGGTTTTTCAACGTGCTGGGGAAAGAACACACTCGGGCAGATTATAATTTGAAACGCGCTTGCGAAATCAATAGCCTCGCGCCCGACAATGAAACCAATCCGAATCGCCGTGTTGACGCACGAGCCATTTTATCCGCCATCAGGCGGCGGTTCAGCGGAAGCAATTTATCTGGTCGAAGAACTGGTGCTGCGAGGCTATGAAGTTCACATTTTTTGCCCGAAGCTCGCCGATCCTGATCTGGTACGTCAAAAATTCAAAGTGCATCTGCACGAATTCACGACCTGGGAAATGGGGCGCTATACTAAACTGCGCAATTTCAAATATCTTCTCTACCCATCGTTTCTTCAGCGAATGGTTGAACGCGCCGCCAAAGAAACACGATTTGAAGCGATCCTTTCACAGCACGCCATCGCTGCGGTCGCAGCCGGCGGTTTGAAAAAGTCGCTCGGTATTCCGGTGTTCATGAACTTTTTGGATTATCTAACCGCTTTCATGGAAACGTGGCCGCCGTATCTAGCGCCGCGGCCGGTGATTTCTTCATTAAAAAATTTCGAACTTAAATTGCCGTTGCGAAACAACGCGGATGCCGTTTTCACCGTTTCAGATACGCTCGCCGAATTATTTGCTGGAACTGGATTTTCGCGCGAAAGAATCCTCCCGATTTATTACGGCTACGATTCCGAAATTTTTAAGTTTCAGGAAGGAATCGCCCGAGGTTCAGCCAAGTCACCCGTCGTGGCAATGCACGGTTCACTGGATTTCCATCATGTCGGCGGAATTGCCTTTGATGCGGTCAAAGCAATCTTCGCAAAACGGCCAGAGACAATTTTTCGATTTGTTGGCCATCGCACCGCCGCTCTGGAAAAACTGTTGAATCGTGCGCAACAGGAAATTCCCCAAGCTAAAATCGAGTGCACCGGCTTTGTCCCCTACTCCGACGTTCCAAAACACCTTGCTGCGGCCAGCGTCGGAATTATTCCATACGAAGAATCAATCGGCACTCATTGCGCCTTTGCCGCCAAAGCCGTTGAGTATTCCGCACTCGGCATTCCGGTTGTCTCAACCCGATTAAAAAGTGTGCAAAGTTACTTTGGCGATTTGCCGCTCCTTCGTTTCGCGGATTTCAACGGAGCCGATTTCGCACTTAAAACGTTGAGTTGGTTTGACGAATCACCAGAGTTAATCGCTTCTCTCGGCAAAACTGCGAGTGACCGGGTCCGGGCCGACTTGGATTGGCGCGCCATCAGCCGCAAGGCCATCGATTTTCTGGAAAAAATTTACTCAGCCACCGCGCGATAATCGGGTCTAAATATTTCCATTACTTTTCTTCTGTGATATTTCCGGCGATGAACAACGCGCCAACTCCAATCAAGGGACGCGGGGCTGGATGCAATCCAACTAATCGATTCGAACAAATTCATCTCGAGCGAGACGCAGATTGGAACCCGGAGGAAGATGTCGCCCCGCGCACCATTTTCCTGAAGGACGCTTCGCAAACAGCCATTAACTACAACAACAGTCCTGATGTTGGGTTTGAGGCGAGCATCAATCCGTATCGCGGCTGTGAACATGGCTGCATTTATTGCTTCGCCCGACCCACACACGAATACCTCGGCTTTTCTTCGGGCCTGGATTTTGAAACCAAAATCATGGTGAAAGAAAACTTGCCCGAGTTATTGCGCAAAGAATTGTCGGTGAAGAAATGGAAACCACAAACCATTGTGATGAGCGGTGTGACGGATTGCTATCAGCCGATTGAAAAAAAAATGAAATTGACGCGCCGCTGTTTGGAAGTTCTCGCGGAATTTAGGAATCCAGTGGCCATTATCACGAAGAATTTTCTCGTGACGCGAGATGTGGATCTATACAGCGAACTTGCGAAATACGATGCAGCGATCATCAATGTTTCCGTTACGACTCTGGACGAGAAATTAACGCCAAAACTTGAACCACGCGCTTCTTTGCCGAAGCATCGACTCGCCGCGATCAAGATTCTGAGCGACGCCGGAGTTCCTGTGAATGTCATGGTTGCGCCCGTCATTCCAGGACTGACGGATCATGAAATGCCTGCGATTATTCAGGCAGCGCGCGAAGCAGGGGCAAAATCGGTTGGCTATGTTCCGGTGCGACTGCCCTGGTCGGTTAGTTCTTTGTTTGAAGAATGGCTCGAGGTGCATTTTCCGGATCGCAAAGAAAATGTGCTCAAGCGCATCCGTTCCATGCGTGGCGGGAAATTAAACGATCCGAATTTTGGTTCTCGCATGCGCGGGGAGGGAATTTTTGCAGAACAGATGCATCAAATTTTCACCGTCGCCTGCCGAAGATCGGGTTTTGAGAAACTTCACCAACCCGTTCTTTCAACAACGGCGTTTCGTGTTCCACCTGGGCCACAGTTGTCCCTTTTTAATTAATTTAGGGTTAGCGTCGCCCTGACTTTTGGATATTGCATTTAGCAGAGCTAGGGGCAACTTTTCCGAGGAGCATGAATCAAGAAACAGGCGACTCATCACAAAAACCAGGTCCCGGTCCTTCACGACCGCCCAGGCGTTCTGGGCCACGAAGACGTGGCGGTCGAGGGCGTCGGCGTCCAGACCCGCGAGATCCGAACGCGCCAGCTCCCGAAGCCGTTGCTCCGGCGTCAGGTGAACAACCAGTTCCTATGTCGCCTTCGGAACCGGTTACTCGCGAACAACCAAATCGGGAACCAATGAATCGCGAGCAACCCAATCGCCCTGCATCTATATTGCAGCAGCGACAACAAGCACAGCAAAGGCGTAGTGGTTCTCCCATTGCCGAGGCTACCGCGCAGGTCGAAGATGTCATCAAATCGCTGAGAGAAGCGTTGCGCGAAATGGAAGAAGTTCTGGAAATTCTCGACGAGGCTCAACGACAACAGATTGGCGACGAAAAGGAAATTGAATCGCTCCGGCGGTCCTTGTCTATGTTGCAGCGCGAAAGACAATCCGCACCGCGCGAGGAATCGCGAGGTCGTTTCGACGATCGTCGTCGGCCGGACAACCGAAATCGGCCAGAGGAACAGCGTTCACCTGAAAAATCTTCGCCAGCAGAACCCGAACCCTCCGAACGGACCGAGCCGACCGAATAAGTGGCGGCGATGGAACCCCAAGTTCAATCAACGAGAATTGATAAATGGCTTTGGGCAGTGCGCCTCTACAAAACCCGCAGCAACGCAGCCGACGCCTGCGCAAATGGAAAAGTTCGGATAAATGGTCAGCCCGCCAAAGCTTCGCGCTTAGTAAAAACAAATGACTTAATCACCGCTGTCGCTGGCGAAATCTTGCGAACGGTGAAAGTAACCGCACCATTGGAAAAGCGTGTGGGCGCGAAACGGGTCGGTGAATTTCTTGAAGACCTCACCCCTGCTACGGAGTTTGCGAAACAAAAAGAGAAAAGGTTTCAGCCTTTCGTATTTCGCCCAAAGGGCAGCGGCCGTCCGACAAAAAAGGAACGCAGAAGCATCGAAGATTTTCTTCAATAGTTTCGGATAAATGAGAGCAGTGATTCAACGAGTTTCCCAAGCAACCGTGACCATCGGTGATTCAGCGAAAGCCGCGATTCAAAGAGGAATTTTCGTCTTGCTGGCGGTCGAGGAGAGCGATGGGGTAGAAGACATTGAGTGGTTGAGTGGAAAAATCGTTCGGCTCAGAATATTTGACGATGAATCGGGCGTGATGAATCGCTCGGTTCAGGAAGTCGGGGGAGAAATTCTGCTCGTCAGCCAATTCACATTATTTGCGAGCACTAAGAAAGGTAACCGTCCCTCGTACAGCCGCTCTGCGAGTCCAGAAATCGCGGTTCCGATTTACAGTAAATTTATTTCGCAGTTGACCGCAGATTTTGGCAAGCCAGTCCAGACCGGTGAGTTCGGCGCTGATATGAGTATCAATCTAACGAACGACGGGCCGGTCACGATCATTATTGATTCGAAAGCTCGCGAATAATCAAATGCCGTTGCGACGATGGCGGATCAATTCCAGAAATTCAGTTCGTGTTCGGGCATCATCACGAAACCGACCGAGCATCGCTGATGTAATCGCGTAAGAATTTTGTTTTTCCACCCCGCGCATCATCATACAAAGGTGCTGCGCCTCGATAACGACGCCGACACCTTGGGCCTTAATTAAGTCTTGAATCGTCCGGGCAATTTCGCTGGTCATTCTCTCCTGAACCTGTAGCCGACGCGCGAAAACGTCCACCAGCCTCGGCAATTTAGAGAGGCCAATGACTTTATTGCTCGGCAAATAAGCAATGTGACATTTGCCGAAAAATGGCAGCATGTGATGCTCGCATAAGCTGTAAAAATCGATGTCTTTGACAATGACCATCTCGTCGGATTTCACGTCAAACAAGGCACCATTTAAAACGGTTTCTGGATTCGTTTTATAACCTTGGGTCAGAAACTTGAGCGATTCCGCAACCCGAATCGGAGTGCGTTTCAAACCATCCCGTTTCGGATCTTCTCCGAGCAACTCAATTTGTTTTTGAACGAGCCGCGCTAATTCTTCCTTCTGCTTTTTCATCAAGAAAAAAGATTACCATTGCAAAAGTGCCCGTCCAGTCTTTCGGCTCAACAGGGGGGGTTCTAGCAATATTGGAATTCCTGTGAGATAAGAAGGAATGAGCGAAGGGAACGAACCAATCGAGCTGCCCATTGACGGCGTGCTCGATTTGCACACTTTCAAGCCGCGCGAAATTGGCGAGTTGGTTCCAGACTATATTGCAGCTTGTCAGGAACGAAGAATTCGTCAGGTGCGAATCATTCACGGAAAAGGAATCGGAAATTTACGTCGAAGCGTTCACTCGATTCTTGCCAAACATCCTGACGTAATTTCGTTTTCGCAGGCAAATCCCATGTTCGGCGGCTGGGGCGCAACGATCGTTTTGCTGAAACCAAAAGTTAACTAACGGGACTGAATCAAGACGCGAAAGGCGCGCCCGAGGTGTTCAGGATGCGTCAACGTTTGAAATTGTTTCCGACGGTTTGCATCCCATCCGCCCAATTTTTCCCAGCTCCGTTCCGCAATTTCTGTCAAAAATTTTCGTTGTGTGATTAGCGCGTCCGTTTTCAATCCAGCATTTTCTCCCGCTTTTATCAATGCGCTGAAGTTTACATGTCCGGTGATATCTTGTTCGCCGGGTCGCGCCAGCAAATCCGAAGTTGCATGATGACGCGAAAATGCACGTAAAGTTCCGCCGCTCCGCTCTGGTGTGAAAAAATCTTCGGCAAGCAATCCGTAATCGATCGCCAACAATTTTCCTGAAGACAAAAACGAAGCCGCTTCTATCCACCAATGAATCGCAGCCGGACAAACTTCCGTGGTAAATCCATCCGGCAGAACTTCCATCAATTCGGGGGCGAGTTCTGGCAAAGCAATCCCGGAACTTTGATTTTCGAGGATGCGTTTCCATGCAAATTGGTTTCCGTCCCATGCAACTCCCCACTCAAACCATTTTTTTGTTTTTGCGTCCCAGCCCAAGCGATGAACCGGCATGGCGTCGAACAGTTCATTGGAAAAAATAATTCTGTGAGGCTTCGATCCCGATACCACTGAAACCTCGGACAACTCCGCTGCCCATTTTACGCTTGGAACTTTGCAAAGCGTTTCCTTTTGCCAGCTTTGCCGAATTGCTGAAGGCTCAATAATCCAATATTCCAGACTCTTGAAAAATTCAGGAGCATTTGCGTTCATCCACCCCAAAATGTCGGCGGCGAGTTGCCCATCATGCGCGCCGACTTCGACTATTTGGAATTGGCCGAATTCCTTTGCTTCAGCCAGCCACTCGGTAAATTGAAAAGCGAGAAGTTCGCCGAACAACTTTCCGGCGCTCACGCTTGTATAAAAATCTCCGCTCCGCCCAATCGGTCGTGCCTGTTCATAATAGCCTTCGCCCGGTGAATACAGGGCCAGTTCCATGAACCGAGCGAAGGAAATTGTGCCGGTTCGGTCAATTTCCGTTCTCAATTTTGCAACCAGGGCGCTCATTGACTTGCAGTATTGAGACTGTTTGGTAATAAAGCTGCTACCATTTCGCAGAATTCGTATGGCAAAAATTGACGCATTTTTTAATTTAATGTTCGAACAGAAGGCTTCGGACTTACACCTTTCCTCTGGCAGCCCCCCTATTTTGCGGATTAATGGTGAGATGCAAAGGGTTGATTATCCGCCACTTGAGAGTGATGCGCTCAAAAGCATGCTCTACGAAATCACTCCGGAGTATAAAATAAAGATTTTCGAAGAAACAGGCGATGTCGATTTTGGGTACGAAATTCCAAATGTGTCCCGTTTTCGTGCGAACTTTTTCAACCAAAAATATGGACTGTCAGCAGTTTTCCGACAAATCCCGTCCAAAGTTTTGTCGTTTGAAGACTTTGAAAAATTCGATGCGCCACTGCCCGCCGTTTTGAAGAAGTTCTGCATGTTGCATAAGGGTTTAGTGGTTGTGACCGGACCGACCGGTTCGGGAAAATCTACGACGCTGGCGGCGATGGTGGATTACTGCAATAAGAACCGCAAAGATCATATCATCACGGTCGAAGATCCGATTGAATTTGTTCACGAAAGTAAAAGTTGCCTCATCAATCACCGCGAAGTGGGTATTCATACAAAATCTTTCGCCGCCGCTCTCAAAGGCGCGTTGCGCGAAGATCCGGATATTATTCTGGTTGGTGAGTTGCGTGATTTGGAGACGATCGAACTTGCCCTCACTGCGGCGAGCACCGGACATCTCGTGTTCGGAACTTTGCACACTCCGAGCGCCGCAAAAACGGTTGATCGTATCATCGACGTGTTTCCGGCCGATCAACAAAATAAAATTCGAGCGACGCTTTCAGAAGCGCTAAAAGGCGTAGTGGCGCAGAATTTGTTTAAGCGAATTGATAAAAAAGGGCGCGTCGCCGCTCTGGAAATTCTGGTTTTCACCACGGCTGTGGCGAACTTGGTTCGCGAAGGAAAAACGCACCAAATTCCGGGTATGATTCAAGTCGGCAAGCGCATTGGGAATACGCCGTTGGATGATTCAATCATGGATCATTTGAAAATGAAACGTATCTCGGCTGAGGAAGCTTACGACAAAGGAATGGACAAGAAAAAATTCCGTCCCTTTCTGGCTCACCCGCCGGAAGACGACGAATAGAAACCGGAAAAACTCATGCGCCGCACTGAATTAGATTACATTTTAACGACGATGTTGGATTCGACGCCGATGGTGGATTCCGCCACGGTGCTGGATACAAAAAAGGACGTCTCCGATCTCAATTTTACGGTAAACAAGCCGCTACAGGTTGAACATTCTGGACAACTCGTTTCGGTCGAATGCAATCCTCCGCTCGACTGTTTGACCCCGTTTCAGACAGAAATGATCGCCCTAAATTTGATCAGCGGCAGTTCACGTCTCACGGAGGATTTAATTCGTTCTGGTTCGTGCGACTCTTCCTACACCGTCGGCGATTTGGCCCGCTTCCGGGTCAATGTTTTCTCTCAGCGCGGAAATTATTCCATCGTCATGCGTAAGTTGAATACTGAAATACCGACGCTGAAAGATCTGAAGCTGCCGGATATTTTCGTGAATGTTGCCAAAGAAAAGACCGGTTTAGTTTTAGTGACAGGCGCAACCGGTTCAGGCAAATCGACGACGCTGGCTGCGTTGCTAAATGAAATTAATGAATCGAAATCGATTCACATCATCACCTTGGAAGATCCTGTTGAATTCGTGCATCCACAAAAAAGAGCAACGTTCAATCAGCGCGAAATGGGAACAGATTTTAATACATTCGCCAATGGTTTGCGCGCCGCGCTCCGACAAGCGCCGAAAGTGATTCTGGTTGGTGAAATGCGGGACCGCCAGACGGTTGAAATTGGTTTGAGCGCGGCCGAAACGGGGCATTTGGTAGTCAGCACTCTGCACACGATTGATGCCGGCCAGACGATCAACCGTATTCTTGGTATGTTCGAACAAGAGGAGCAGGAGCAAATTCGTTTGCGCCTGGCTGAGACTTTGCGTTGGGTAATCAGCCAACGTCTTGCGCCAAAAATCGGCGGCGGACGCCATGCTTTGCTCGAAATAATGGGTGCCAACCTTCGTATCAAAGAGAGCATCGTGCAGGGCGAAAGCGAAGGGAAAAGTTTTTATGAAATTATCGAAGCGAGCCGCACGTTCGGGTGGCGCACATTTGATCAAGCTTGTTTAGACGCCTATGAACAAGGCGCGATCACCGAAGAAACCGCCTCCCTCTATTGTAGCAGGCGAGGTCCGGTGAGTCGCGGAATCGACAACATCAAAAAAGCGCGTGGCGAATCGACGACCGAGGTTGCGGATTTGCGGATGAAAGCGTCAGAGAGCGCAAAAAAGTCCGCGCCTCTGCTGCCAGCCACTCTTAAACTAAAGTAATCTATGGCCGATCATTTTGACTTCGTTAGCCCGACGGACAGAGCAGCTTTGCTGGCCATCACCACGCCAGAGTGGCTCTCGACTGCACAGATGGCGCTCTTGGAACTTGGCTATAAGGTACACAGCATTGGAAGCCATACCGAATTTCCGGCCCGCTTCAGCCAAGTATTGTACCGCGTGGTAATTCTTGAGGAACGGTTTAGTTGCGAATCGGCCGGCGAAAATCTGGTTTTGCAAACACTGCAACGCATGCCAATGAATCAAAGGCGCCATACCACTGTCATTTTGCTAGGCGACTCGTTTGAAACACTTAACGCCCTTCAAGGTTTTAAACATAGCGTTCATGCCGTTGTGAATTTTACCGAGATAGCATTGCTCTCTCAGATCGTACAAAAAGTGGTGGCGGATAATGATTCATTTCTGCATGTTTTTCGCGATATTCAGCAGCGTGCCACGCAAGCTGAGGAATAACCTGCTGATTCTCCGCCAACAGTGTGGCAGTTTGATTTCATGTCACGACTTGATCAGGCACTCGTCGAACGCGGTCTTTGCGACAGTCGCGAGAAAGCGAAACGTGCAGTTCTCGCCGGACAAGTCCGTGTCAACGATCAACTCGCCCACAAACCTAGCGATTCAATCCGTGAGAAAGATCAACTGGTTTTGGTCGGCCCGGAAAAATATGTCAGTCGCGGCGGTCACAAACTCGAGCACGCACTTACACACTTTCAAATCGATGTTCACGGACAAACCGCGATCGATATCGGCGCATCAACAGGCGGCTTCACCGATTGTCTTCTTCAAAATGGCGCTGCGAAAATTTATTCGGTGGACGTTGGTCACGGCCAATTGGCCTGGAAACTCCGGCAGGATTCGCGCGTCGTTGTCATGGAGAAAACAAATGCGCGAACTCTTGCCCCCCCGCACTTTCCTCAACCATTTTCTCCAGCGGATATTGTGGTGATCGATTGCTCGTTTATTTCCTTGCGCATGATTCTTTCACCCGCGATTGCATTGCTGCGGCCTTTCGGTAAAGTCGTCGCGCTCGTGAAACCGCAATTTGAAGCAGGAAAAAGTGAAGTGGACAAAGGAGCAGGCGTCATCACCAATCCGGCAATTCACGAACGCGTGTTGAAGGAACTGAAAGAATTTGTTTCCGAAAAGACCCAATTACAATGGCGCGGCCAAACTGAATCTCCCCTGCTCGGCCCGGCCGGCAACAAAGAATTTCTCATCTTCCTTGAAAAAACAGCCTAAAAAAATCCAGCGCGTTGGCTTAATTGCCAATTCCGAAAAGCCCGCAAGTCGAGGCGTCGCGCAAAGAGCCGCGGCGTTACTTGGGAAAACAGGCCATGAAATTTACTGCGACAAAGCAACTGCAGAATTGGCCGGCTTGAAATGTGTTCGCTATCCGGATGCCGCAAGTCTCGCGCGTGAAGTGGAGCTTCTTCTGGTCTTTGGCGGAGATGGTTCCATGCTTCGTGTGGTCCGGGAAATCAATGGCGCACTGACTCCAATTCTTGGAGTCAATGTTGGTCGACTCGGATTCCTCACCGCAGTTCCTTCCCAAGATTTGCCCAAGGCTCTCGGGAAAGTCTGGGAAAATGATTTCGAAATAGAATCGCGTCCTCTGCTCGAAGCCCATGGTGCAAGCCGTGGAAAAAAAATCGCGTTGTGCGCCCTGAATGACATTGTTATCAGTCGCGGCGCCGCTCCGCGGATGATTGAATTGGAAGTCACCGTTAATGGACAAGTTTTGACCTGCTATCGTTGCGACGGATTAATTATCAGTTCTCCAACCGGCTCAACGGCTTATTCGCTGTCAGCGGGTGGGGCCATCGTCAGTCCCGATGCGCAAGTTTTTGCAATCACACCGATTTGTCCCCACACTTTGTCCAATCGCTCGGTTATCATAAGTTCAAGCTCCATTGTGGAGGTGAAAATCATCAGCGAAAAAGTTGAAACAACCGCAACGGCCGACGGCCAAGTGCAGGCTGATTTAGAAGCCGGTGACATAATCACAGTCCGGAAGAGCAAGCGGGTAGCTCAGCTTTTGCATCCCGGTGACAGTTCATTTTTCGAGACGTTGCGACGCAAGCTGCACTGGAGCGGTTCCAACGTATGAGAGCCTGGTTCAACGATTTTCATTGAGACACGACTAAATCAAAATACGACAGACGTTTTAATATGGTTCGCTTAAAAGATCTTGCGGTAAAAGCCGGTGTTTCCGTGATGACAATTTCCAAAGCATTGCGAGATGCGCCGGATATTTCCGCAGGCACAAAAGCTCGGATTAAAATTTTAGCGGAGCAAATGGGCTACGTCCCCGATTCAATTGCCCAAGGTTTGCGCAACCGCAACAGCAAAATTTTGGGCTTGGTCATTCCATCAATTACCAATCCGCTTTTTTCGCGAATGGTTTCTGCGATCGAAGAGCGCACTCGCGAACTCGGCTATGATTTAATTCTTGCACACACGTTGAATTTACCCGAACGCGAAGAATCCAGTATCCGCCGACTTTTATCCCGGCGTGTTGATGGCTTGTTTATTTCACCCGTTTATCGGTTGGCTCCGAGCGCGCCAATCTACGAAGAGTTAAGGCGGCGTCAGACTCCAACGGTCATCCTGGGCCAATGCGGTCCATTTTGTCATTCCTTTGTCAATGTTGAGAGCGACGACGTTGCCGCGAGTCAGGCCGCGACATCTCATTTGCTGCAACTCGGACACAAACAGATTGCATTTCTCGGTGGACCACTCGGTTCACCTTGGGCGCATGAACGGCTCGAAGGCTATCGTCGTGCGCTCCGGGACGAGCAGATCGAGCCTGGCGACCGTCTCGTTTTCAACGCTGGATCAACCATCGATGAAGGCGCCAACGCCGCCCTTCAACTGATTAACGAATCACTTCAAGTAACCGCAGTGCAGGCTGTTAATGACCTCGTTGCTATCGGCGCCGCCAACGTCTTCCTCAATCAAAAGATCAAAATTCCACAGGAACTTTCCGTTGTAGGATTCGGGAACATTTTAGCTGCCGAATATTTCCGCGTACCTTTGACAACGCTTCGCCAGCCCAAACATCGCATGGGCGATGCTGCCGTTGATTGCATGTTGGATCTCTTAAAAGGCAAGCAACCCACCTCCCAACGTTTGGCCGCCGATCTGGTTATTCGTGAAAGCACGGGTCAGGCACAGTTTTTGCATCATGGACATCAGACGGCAGCTCAACCAGCGGCCGCCCGAATAACCATATGAAAAAACTTATCGTCCCAATCGTCGCTTTAGTTGTCCTGGCCTGTGCCGGATGGATGGCTAAACCCTATTTATCGCAAAAAACCGACCCAAAAGTGGCGAAATTCAACGAAGATGCTGAAAGTTTGATCATCGGCCTTCAACAATACAAAGAATTCACTGGCTCCTATCCCACCGGATCGGCCGCTGAAATCTCCAAAGCATTGACTGGACAGTCGGACAAAAAAGTCCTGATTTTAGTCACTCGCAAAAGTGAATTGAACACGAAAGGCGAAATTGTCGATCCATGGGGAACGCCGGTTCAGGTCTATTTTAATCAAAATACAATCCTGATCCGTTCCGCCGGACCCAACCGCGTGACTGAAGACAGTAAGAATCCGCGCGCCGACGATCTCTATCGCTCAAGCTAGATTTTTCTCCAACAAGAAACGAACATCCCGTTTCCACCAGAGTCCTGCGGCCCAAACAAGAATTGGTTTGCAGTTTCACTCGGTTGAAACGGGTTCGTTTTTTCGAGCGGTTGAAAATCTTTTCGTTGGCTTTGGAAAAATTCCGCCACGTTAATCGTTTCGTCTCGAGACAACGTGCAAACCGAATAGATCAATTCTCCTCCAAGCTTCACCGAGTCCGCGACGTTTATTAAAAGACCGCGTTGAATTTCCGCCAATTCACGAACGTCATTCGCCGAAGTTGTCCAACGCGCATGTGGATTTCTTTGCCACGTTCCAATTCCGCTGCACGGCGCATCGACTAACACTCCATCGAATTTTGTTTTGGTTGGAAGTTTTTTTCCGCCATCCCAAAGCGCCGCGCGATAGTTGAAAACTTTTGCGCGCGCCGTTCGCTGCCTCAATTTTTTCAAACGCCATTCCGCGCGGTCGCTCGCCCAAATCAAACCTTTGTTTTCCATCAACTCGGAAAGATGAAGCAGTTTGCCGCCTTCCCCGGCGCACGCGTCCCACCAGGTTGCGCCCGGTTTCGGATCACAAATAACGCCCACAGCTTGTGAACAAATGTCCTGCAATTCGAATTCGCCGTTGTGAAATTCAGATGTCCGAAACAAATCCTCGGAACCGCGATATTCAATCGCATCCTTCAGCAACGTCTTTTGTTCCAACAAAGAAAATCCGAGCGCTTCCGAGATTCGACTCGCTTGTCCATGTTTGGCGCGCAACCAAAGTTTTGGTTCACGTTGCAGAGCGCGCAGCCACTCCGGCGAAATGTCCACACTCTCTTTCACCCACGCGGGAATTGCTCTGGCTAACAGTTCTTCGTCGGAAAAACTTTGCGGCTCGCGCGCAAATTTTTCCGCGAGCTGTTGCGCCACAAAAACATTCCCGCCGAGCGATTTCTGCGGATCGAGCCAGCCGCACCAACGGAAATAAGTGAAGACTGCACGACTGATCTTGCGGCTCTCCTCGCGTAATAAATTGCGACGCTTCAGTTCCAGACGCAAAACCGAGTCCGCCGGATGTTCGTGGTCGGACTTGGAAATAATTTCCGCCGCGATTTTCGAAATGCTTTGAGGAACGCGCACGTTTTCGTTCGCGTATTTCTTCGAAGGAAAATCTTTCATCGCGACACACAGACGAGAACGTCCGTGCTCCTCTCTATGCATTCGCAACTAATTGCCGCAACACGAAAGGCAAAATTCCGCCGTGCTGATAATAGTCGATTTCAATCGGCGTATCGATCCGGCAAGTCACGGGAATTTCCTCTGATTTTCCATTGGCTCGAGTAATGCGAATCGCCAAATCCTGCTGCGGTTGAATTTTAGAATTCAACCCGACAACATCGTAAATTTCCGTCCCATCAAGTTTCAACGATTGTGCTGAAATGCCGTCTTTGAACTGCAGCGGCAACACACCCATACCTACAAGATTTGAACGGTGAATGCGCTCGAAACTTTGCGCCACCACTACGCGTACGCCGAGAAGTTTCGTTCCTTTAGCCGCCCAATCGCGCGAACTGCCCGTGCCATATTCGTGACCAGCCAAAATAATCAGAGGCGTGTTTTGCTCCCCATATTTCATCGCAGCGTCAAAGATGCTCATGTCTTCTCCACTGGGTTGAAACTTCGTCACGCCGCCTTCTACTCCTGGAACCATCAGATTCTTTATGCGAACATTCGCAAATGTGCCACGGGTCATAACGCGGTCATTTCCACGCCGCGATCCGTAGCTGTTGAAGTCCACAAAGTTGACTCCTTCATCGATCAAATATTTACCTGCAGGAGAATTCTTCTTAATGCTTCCCGCTGGAGAAATATGATCTGTCGTGACGCTATCGCCGAAAATTCCAAGCGGTCGTGCGCCGCGGATTTCTGAAATTTCTCCCGACTTCAAACCAAAATCGGTGAAGAACGGTGGCTCCTGAATATAGGTGCTCTTGGAATCCCATTCATAAACATTCCCAACACTCGATGGAATTTCGTTCCACTTCGGATTTTGTTCTGCAAAGTCACTGTAAAGCTTGCGAAACACTTCCGGCTTTAACGCACTCAACATTTGCTCGCGGACTTCACTGAGCGTTGGCCAAATATCTTTGAGGAAAACATCTTTGCCGTCGGTCCCCTGCCCAATCGGTTCTGTCGTCAGATTAATATCGATTCTTCCAGCCAGTGCAAAGGCTACCACCAGCGGCGGCGACATCAGAAAATTCGCTTTGATGCTTTGATGCACGCGCGCTTCGAAATTGCGATTGCCGGAAAGAACACTTGCGGCGACCAAATCATTCTTCGTCACTGTGTCTTCAATTTGCGAGGAAAGTGGACCGGAGTTGCCAATGCAAGTTGTGCAACCATATCCAACCAAATTAAAACCAAGTGCGTCCAAGTATTTTTGCAAATCAGCCTTCTCCAGATAATCACTAACGACGCGCGATCCAGGAGCCAGCGACGCTTTCACGTAGGAATTTGGCTTCAGTCCGCGCTCCACGGCCTTCTTTGCGACCAAACCAGCCGCCAACATTACGCTTGGATTGCTCGTGTTGGTGCAACTCGTAATGGCGGCGATCAAAACGCTTCCGTGTCGAATTTCGCCATCGCAAACTAATGCCGGAGCCGGCACCGGATCCGGCGTCGGACGATTGTTCGCCATTTCCAACTCAGTCGTCGGATTCGTATTTTGCTGCGCTGCCTGACGAAGTGAAACAGGCTCCTGACTGCCACCGCCGCCCGGCGCAACACCACGAAGCCACTCGATACGAAAACTTTTTTCCAAATCTTTCGCTGGTTTATTGAATCCATTTTCACTGACCGGTTTGGAAAACGCTTTGACGAATTCGTCTTTGAGTTTCGGCAATTCGATTCTGTCCTGCGGACGTTTCGGTCCCGCAACACTGGGTACGACACTCGCCAAATCCATTTCGAGGCTGACGGAATATTCGATCTCGCCTTTGTCCGGCATGCCAAACAGTTTTTGGGCGCGGTAATAATTTTCGTAAAGCTCGCAGTGTTCTTCGCTGCGACCAGTGGCGCGGAGATAATTCACCGTCTCTCCATCGATTGGAAAAAATCCCATGGTCGCACCGTATTCAGGAGCCATGTTCGCAATCGTAGCGCGATCCACGACGGGAAGCGCTGCCGCACCCGGGCCGTAAAACTCCACAAATTTTCCGACAACTTTTGCTTTGCGTAACATCTGTGTGATGGTCAGCGCGAGATCCGTCGCGGTCACTCCTTCCTGAAGCGCGCCCGTGAGATGAACTCCCACCACGTCTGGTGTTAGAAAATAAACCGGTTGCCCGAGCATCCCGGCTTCTGCCTCAATCCCACCCACACCCCATCCAACAATTCCTAAGCCATTGATCATTGTCGTATGCGAATCGGTGCCGACGAGCGTGTCGGGATAATAAACTTCATTTTTGTTTAGAACGCCCTTCGCTAAATATTCCAAATTGACCTGGTGAACGATGCCGATCCCGGGCGGAACGACTTTGAAAGTTTCAAACGCCTGCATGCCCCATTTCAAAAGTTGGTAGCGTTCACGGTTACGGCGAAATTCTACATCCAGGTTTTTCAACATCGCGTCGGGTGTTCCTGAAAAATCTACCTGCACTGAGTGATCCACCACCAAATCCACGGGGACGAGCGGCTCGATCATTTTTGGATTTTTACTCATCCGCGCCACCGCGGAACGCATCGCGGCCAAATCCACGAGCAACGGAACGCCCGTAAAATCCTGTAAAACAATTCGCGCGACGACGAACGGAATTTCCTCAGTGCGCCGGTCCATTGGTTGCCAATTGGCCAGAGCGCGAACATTTTGTTCCGCAACTTTTTTTCCGTCGCAATTGCGCAACACTGATTCGAGAACGAGCCGAATTGATACCGGCAGTTTGGAAATCTTTCCAACATCAGCAGCTTCAAGCGCTGGCAGAGAATAGAACGAACCCTGTTGGCCATTTCCTAAATCGAATTTTTGAAGTGAATTAAATAAATTGTGCATGTTCATAAAACCATCGTCGCTGCCGCCGAGAATTCCAACGGAGATTGAAAATGAGGTTTGAGAGAAAGCGTGTCAAGAATCGTGAATGCTCCGTGGTCGAGGCTGATGAAAATAAAAACGGGCGGAAATTGCTTTCCGCCCGCGTGAAAAACTTTCGAACCTTATTTTAGTTTCGCCAACGTTTCTTTCACCGCATCGAAATTCGGCAAATCTTTTGGCGTTGGAGTTTGTTCGCTGTATTGCACCACGCCGTTCTTATCGATGACGAAAGCCGCGCGCGCCGCCGTGTCACCGACTCCAGCGAGCATTGGGAAAACGACGTCGTAATCTTTGATGACTTGTTTGTTCAAATCACTGGCGAGCGTGATGGTGATTTTTTCTTTTTGCGCCCACGCTTCCTGGGCAAATGGGGTGTCAATACTGACGGCGATTACATCCGCGTTTAGATCGCTATAGGAATTCAATCCGCCGCTGATGGAGCACATCTCCTGTGTGCAAACGCCGGTGAACGCTGCGGGAAAAAAGAGGAGCACCGTATTCTTTTTGCCAAAATTATTACTCAACTTAACGTCCACCAATCCAGTGGCCGTTTTCGATTTGAGCGTGAAATCAGGAGCTTTGGATCCAATTTTAATTGCCATAAATTTATTTAGTTTTCGTTTGCGATTTTCGAGTGATTAACGGAGTGGGGTTTATAGTGCGCGCAGTAAAGAGTGTCAAATTGCGATTACAGCGCCGCCAAAACTTCGGCCACATGTTCGTCTGGTTTTACCTTCGGCCAAATCTTTTTAATCCTGCCGTCTTTGCCAATCAGAAATGTCACCCGATGTGTGCCCATATATTTTCGGCCCATGAATTTCTTTTCACCCCAGACGCCGTAAGCCTCCACGATTTTTTTCTCATCATCTGCCAACAAGGTGAACGGCAGTTTGAATTTCTCGATGAATTTATCGTGGGATTTCACTGCGTCCGTGCTAACGCCTAAAACGACTGCGCCGCGTTTCCTGAACTCCTCAAAATTATCGCGAAAGGAACAGGCTTCTTTGGTGCAACCGGGCGTGTCGTCCTTCGGATAAAAATAGAGAACGACATTTTGTCCTTTGAAGTCGGCCAGCGAAATCTTTCCGCCGCCGTTTGTCGCGGCGGTGAAGGATGGAGCCTTGTCGCCTTCTTTGAGCATGAGGTTGGGTTCAGTTGGCATAATAAAATTTAAGACATGAAAAAACATTATTGGCTTTTCGCCGCCGCGCTTCCGGGACTCGCGCTCAGTTGGCGGATTCCCTCAAAAATATAGAAGACGCCAGAGAACCCGGCGAAAATCGCTGCGCCCCAGATCCAAAGTGGAAGCGCGCGATCCGTCCAGCGAAATAAAATCCAGAGCACCGTTCCCATTTGGAATACCGTCGCCACTTTTCCTGCAAGGCTCGGTCGCACCACCACTTTTCCGCACATATGATGAACGAGCATCACGCCAATTGAAACGATCATGTCGCGACCAACAATAACTCCGGTGAGCCAAAGCGGAATGCGGGCGAGATAATTACTGTTATGAAACGTCAACAGGAGGATTGCGGAAATCAAAAGTGATTTATCAGCCAACGGATCGAGGATCGCGCCCAATTCACTTTTTTGATTATAGCGTCGCGCGATGTGACCATCCAAACCATCGGCTAAAGCCGCCACGGCAAACGACACCAGCGCCAGCAGCCAGTTCAACTCGTCTCCGCTGCGAATATAATAAAGCAGTTGGACGATAAAAAACGGAACCAACAGAATCCGGAAGATGGTTATTTTATTTGCCGTGGTCATCGCCAATGAAGGACTTTCGTTGCAACAATTTATCCCGTCAATGATTCCTCAAAGCGCAGTTTTATAAATCAAGCCCAGGACGCCGCTGGCGAACACGACCACAACGATGTTCCATTTCCATTTCAGCAATCCGATGAACGCAACGAGCGCAAGCGCCAAAGCAAACCAGTCAACCTGAGTCGTTTTTGGAAACAAGACGTGTTGTCCAAACCAAACCGAAAGATTCAGAATCACACCCACAACGGCGGCAGTTACGGCGGAAAGCGCGGAAGTAAGTTTGACGTTTCCCCGAAGTTGTTCGATGTGCGGCGCGCCGAGAAAGATCCAGAGAAAACAGGGAACGAACGTTGTCCATGTCGTCACGAATGCACCGAGCGTGCCGGACACGAGAGGCGAAAGATTTCCCGGTCGATTCCATCCGCCGAGGAATCCGACAAATTGTAAAACCATAATGAGAGGACCGGGCGTCGTCTCCGCCAAACCCAATCCATCCAGCATCTTCCCTGCGCCAAGCCAGTGATGATTTTCCACCGCTTGCTGCGAAACGTACGGGAGCACCGCGTAAGCGCCGCCAAATGTGACCATCGACGCTTTGCTGAAGAAAATCCCCTCGCGGATAACGGCATGGTCTCGCCCCAACCAGTTCGACAGCAAGAAAACCGGAACCCACCAAAGCAAACCACACACGATGCAAACTTTCGCGGCGCGAAGAAACGAAGGCTTCTCAGACGCGTCTCTAATTTCATCTCCTAGAATTGCGTCCTCTTTTGAATGCCCTCCAACAACGAGGAATTTCTTCTGCCACAGTTTGCCGTCAACAAGACCGATCAAACCGGCGCACAGGACAATGAGGGGAAATGGAACTTTGAAAAAACGATGCCGCCCCATGTGCGATGCAAAAGCCATCCGATGGAGATCGCGAGTTGTTGCGCCTCTGGTCCGGGCAGCAACATGCAATAGTTCAGCGCGTGGAGAAACCGCGAGTTGCTGATCCACTTTTTCTTCTCCACCAGCTCCGCGTGCATGATCGCGATTTGTCCGCTCGGCCCGCCGAAGCTGATGAACCCGAGCTTCACCCAAAACCGGAAGGCTTCGTCAAATGTTGGGTGCGGTCGTTCCATTGAACCGACCATAAAACAAACAGGCGGGTTCGCAACGCCCTTTCAATGATGTCTTGGTTTGGTTTTCTTTTCCTGATTCTCTGAGCAGACGAATGTCAGCTCAACCCCAACGCAACTTCTGGACGGCGCAAGGCAGGCTGGTCGTCTTTTTGTTGGCGGCCTCGTCCATCGCCTGTTTGCTTTTAGATTTCTACGGACTCTGCCCAATGCGCACGTTCACCTTTTTCATTTTTATTCCAGCGTTCGTCGCGCTGATGGCACTCGCCATTACCGATCGCGTCTTGGGGAATCGTCTATTGTGGCGCGGCGTCATGCTTGGGCTTTGGGCGGGATTCATCGCCGCCGTTGCCTATGATATTTTTCGACTGCCCTTTGTTTTCGCCAAACAACTTGGCGTGGACTCCTTCGTTCCGGCGATGAATCTGTTCAAAGTCTTTCCGCGATTCGGCGCGATGATTCTTGGCCAGTCGGTTGAACAACAAACGTATTCCATGGCGGCGCACGTAGTCGGCTGGATTTACCATTTCAGCAACGGAATCACTTTCGGAATCATGTATGTGGCGCTCGTCGGCGGGATCTCGCGGCGCACCTGGGCGTGGGGAGTTTTGATGGCGCTAGGTTTGGAACTGGGAATGTTGTTCACGCCCTATTCCGCATTTTTCGGCATTCCGCTTTCGATGGCGTTCGTGCTCGCAACTTTGGCCGCGCATACCATCTTCGGCATGGTGATGGGTCTGGTCGTCCAGCGAAGCGCGACCGAGCCACGCCCCATTGTTGCTGCCTAGAACTTCGAGCGTTCCTTGAGCGCGTTGAGAAACGCAACATTGTCAGTCGAGCTCAACAGCACGGAAAAATCTTTTCGCGTCGGCAAATAAACCGCTTCGTTCTTGTCCGTCAGAAAAACCAGCGCCTTGTTTTTGTTGTAGAGCCGAAACCAGCCGGCGCAACAGCCCGGCATCGCGAGGCCTACCGTTTTCCATTTCGGTTTGAGTCCCGGCTCGGCGCTGAATTGCACGAGGCGCGCGTTGGCCGTGTCGAGTTCATTCCATGCCAACGATTGGCCGACCCAACCGCCGCTGATCTCCAATCCTTTGCTCGAAAGTTTGAAACGCGTCTTGCGCGTCGCCATCACCACCACGACGACGATTATAAGGATCGGAAGAAACGTGGCGATGAACAGCGCTGGCATTCCGGGGACCGCCTGGATGAAGATGAACATGATCGCGATGAAAAACGCCACGATGCCCCACAAACACACGGTCGTGGAACGCGGCGCCGGTTTGATCGCAAACGTTTGAACATTGAAATTCATACACTCTGGAGAAATAGAAAAATGAATTCGCGCCTTATTTAATGTAGTAGCCTGATACTTTCCACTGCCCGTTCTCAATCATGGGCGTAACGGTTTCGATGGCTTTTTTCTTATTATCAAAATCGGTCTTGAATTGAATCACGACAAATTCGCCAGTCGGTCCGCCCGGCAACGATGTCATGTATTCGCGGTTGGCAACTTCCCTCGATTCGATTTTGCCCAACGGACTCCGCAGCGGTTTCACCATGTTGCCCCACTTGTCCGCCGTCATGGAGTTTTTGAATGGAGCAGCGGATTGCTCCCAACTTTCCGCATACTTCCCGTTGTCGATTAAGTCCAGCCACACCAATGCAGCTTCAGTGGCCGCTTTCTCAGCCTCCGGATGTTTTTTGCTGCAACCGACGGCAGCCAGTGAAACAACCAACAAGAACGCGATGCTATAATTTTTCATAAAAATTTCAGAAGATTAAGATTCTAAGGCGAAATTGATGGAGCGAGTCGTTGCTTTTTGTAGAGCAAGTACGAATACAAAATTGAAAATATCGAAAGCGCTCCCACCACAGGCAGCACCACCCAATAAGCGTATTGTTCCAGCGGCACCACGAAACAAAGCACCAACATCACGCATCCTCCCAAAACCATCATGCGACCGCCCGTGCGATGCGTCTTGGTCCACACTTCCTTCGATTCCAGCGTCCAAGGTGTGCGAATGCCGATGAAATAATTGGGTCGCAACTTTGTCATTAAATTTCCAAGCAAAATGAACAACACCGCGACCCCTGCACAAATGCCGTAGCTGAATTGCGCACCGCTGAACCATCCCATTGCCGCAGCCAACATCGCCAACGATGTCAGCGATAAAAATCCCGTGATGCCCAAGCGCACGATCTTGACCGTCCTCCAAAGACTTGCCCTCACCTCTGCACCATTCTTCTGGAGCTTGGGATCAATCAGCGGAAGCAGGCCCACCACCAGAGCCGTGATTACATTGATCACTGGCACAATCAATGTTCCGAAAGCTTTGCGCTCATAGCCGTCCACTTTGCCGTGAATGTTCCAGTGAACGGGAACCCAATAAGGCAATTTATCCCAAAGCAGGGCGACGGCGCAAAAAGGAACGGCCAGAATCAGAAGCTGAAGCCATTCGTTTCGCAGATTTTTCAGGTTCATTTTTTTTTACCTTCCGTTTCGCAAGCGCCACCAGCCAACCCAGACATTCGTCCAGCACCGTCGTGTTCAATGAGTAGGTGATAAACTGGCCATCCTTTTCGGAAAGAATCAGGTCCGCCTGTCTGAGCAGGTCAAGGTGATGCGAAAGCGTCGGCTTGCTGATTTCAAAAGAGTCGGCGATTTCACCGGCGGTCAGGTCTTTCTTCTGGAGAAGCTCCAGGATCTTCCGCCGCGTCGGATCATTCAGTGCTTTGAAAAGTTTGTCCATGATGCAGTTCGATATTTAGACAACTATCGAAATATAAACAGATTTGTCAACCCCTCATTTGTGCTGGGAAATTATTCGCGGAACAAAACCCCGGTTTTAGGCAACGGTTTCGAGCCGAAGCGGACAATGTCCATAATCCACGACGCGTTCGCCACCGAAGGAAGATATCGTTTGGGAATTTACCAGCGCAGCAGAAAACCCGCGACGGCGTCCCAAGCTCCGGTTGTCGCTACTTGCGTAGCCATCCAGAACCACACCACCATCCCCGCAAACGCCGTGGCGAACCAACGGTCGATCTTTCTGAACACGACGCATTTCGCGATCAGGAATACTGCACCGGCGACCACCGTGAAAAAGAACAAGCTGAACCCTTTGTCCCATATCGTGCCCCGATACAGATTGTTCAGATAATCAATGCGAGCAATGGCCGCCCCCACCGCTGCCAGCGTCGCCATGAACATCATCGGACGATGGATCTCCGCACGTTTCCGAAACCAAACACCGATCGCCACGAAGATCGCGAACAACGTGATATCCAGTATCGGCACGGAAAGGAACTGCTTGGGCGTCAGGGGGCCGAACATCATGTCCGGCGGCGTGACTTTGTTGGACGCGATGCCGAGCTTAAAACCGAGCACGACCAGACAAGCAGCAATCACTGCGGCAACTTTGCCGAGATTCATGTGAACCTTGCGATTGTTCGACGCCACCAGCAACGGCTGGAAGATGGCCAGCAACATCCACAACGACATGGCCACGCCGTGCGTGATGACGAGAGTTTTTATGGGCGGCGTGAGCGGACGTCCCGGATACATCTGGCCGCGAAAATAAAAAAGATGGAAACCCACGACCGTCAACACCAGCAGCGCCGCGGTGGCGATGGAATAAAAATAACGTTCGTGAATCGGTTTCGTTGGGCGAAGAACCTTTTGAGTCGTTGGGAGAGTCGCGGTGGCTGCGTTCATATCCGCGATGGCGTAACATAACGAAAGAAATCACGCAAAAGGAATTCGGAGACGGGCGTGAAGGAGGAGGCGGGAACAATTCTACCCTTGCAACTCAGAGCTTTCTGCGCATTTTCAGAAATATGCTGCTTCACCGTTATTTTGGTTCGCACGGTTTTGAAACGCTGAAAGAAGCTAAGCTAAAGACCTCGAGAGTCAGCACTTTCAATGATCCGTTTGAGTTTTTATGGGTTCAAGTTGGGAAAATGACGGCGAAAAACGCACGCAATTACATTCTTTCTCGTCGTGATTCACCAGAGTTTTTAGAAATTGCGCGCTCGTGCTTCCCAAGCATTCAAAAGGAAAAAGATTTAAAGAGGACAATTAGGGATCGACTCCCACAAATGGTCATTAATCTGGTCAAAAATTTTGATATGGTTAACGAAGAAAGTTTAAAAAATCGCGAACTTGTCGCAGACAAGAACGCCCGTTTGATTTGTTTCACAGATCCCCTCGGCATCAAACCTTTGGATGAGATTCTTGTCTGGTCGCATTACGCCAATAAACACAAAGGAATCCGGATTGGATTTGAATTTCCAGGAGGGATTAAACATCCATTCAAGATTGTGAAAGTAGCATACCAAGCAAAACGAGTCGAAATTGACTTATCGCTTGGAGCACACACAAGCGCAGTACAAAAAGCGCTGGTAGACAGCATGAAAGTCAAAAGCAAGGCATGGGAATACGAACAAGAGTTTCGGTTATTTACGAACCCACATTTGTGTGAAATAAGAACAATGGATGATTCAACACTCGAACATTTTATTGGTTTTAAGCGAGAGTGGGTGAAGTCGGTTGATTTTGGTGTTCGTTGCCCAAAAGGAGAGATTGATCGCATCGTCGACTTGCTCAAGGCGGATTATTCTCGAGACGTTCTTTTTCACAAAGCGGAGTTCCACAAATCAGACTATTCGCTCGAATATAAAATAATTTAAAGTTATTTACTGAATCCCCCGTTCGATCCTGTGTAGCACCTTTTCTTTTCCCAACACTTCCAGCAGATGATACAGGCTCGGGCCGTTTGGGTTTCCGGTGCAGGCGAGGCGCGTCGGGTGGATGAGGACGCCGGTTTTCACGCCGAGTTCGGTGGCGGTGGATTTTAACGCAGCTTCAATCGTCGCGGCGTTAAAGGGGTTGGCGGCAGCGAAGGCGTCGCGGAGTTTTTGCAGGCGCGGTTTGTTTTCGGCAGTGAAATCTTTCGCGGCGGCTTCGGGTGAGATTTTTATTTCGTCGGCGAAATAAAATCCGGCATACGGGCCAAGCTCGGAAAACTTTTTCACTTTGCCGCGACAGGTGTCGAGGGCGGCGTTGACGTATTCGGGTGAGAATTTATCGAGGGGGAAATTCGCCTGACGCAAGGCTTGCAGGCCAAGTTCGCGGAAACGTTCAGGCGGCAGTTCGCGGATGTATTCGCCGTCCAGCCAGTGGAGTTTTTCCAGATCGAACCGCGCGTTGTGCCGGAGAATTTGCGGGAGGTCGAAGAGCGCGATGATGTCGTTGAGCGGCATTTTCTCGCGATTCTCTTTGGGCGACCAACCAAGGAGGCAAAGATAATTAACGACGGCTTCGGGCACGAAACCTTCGTCGGTGTAGAATTTGAGCGCCGCGCCCTGATCGCGTTTGCTCATCTTCGTGCCATCGAGATTCAGGATGAGCGGGATGTGCGCATATTTCGGCGGCTCGACTCCGAACGCGCGGAAGAGCGCGATGTGTTTGGCGGTGTTGGAAATATGATCTTCGCCGCGAATGACGTGGGTGATTTTCATTTCCAGATCGTCCACGACATTGACGAAATGAAAAACGGGTTGGCCATCGGAACGCACCAACACCCAGTCGGGGTCGGCCTCCTCGCGGTCGGTGAGCGGACGCACAATATCACCGACAACCAGGTCGGGAATGGTGACGGGTTCGCGGGTCATTCTGAATTTGATCGCGCCTTCGTGTTCGTAAGCGAAGCCTTTGTCTTTCAATTCCTGCACGCGCTTTTTGTAAATGTCGCCGCGTTCGGATTGAAAATACGGTCCATAATTTCCTTTGCTCGGATGGGTGGCGTCGCCGCTCGTCGGGCCTTCATCCCAATCGAGGCCGAGCCAGCGCAAGCCATCTAAAATAACGTCGATGGCTTCCTGGGTGTTGCGCGCGGCGTCGGTGTCTTCGATGCGCAAAACAAAAGTTCCGCCGACGTGGCGAGCGTAAAGCCAGTTGAACAGCGCCGTGCGCGCGCCGCCAATGTGAAGAAAGCCGGTGGGTGAAGGAGCAAATCGAACGCGAACACTCATGATAAATCCCAGGTTAAATTTTGAATCACAAAAGCGAAACTAAGATTCAGTCGCGACTCTGGCAAGAGCGCAACGCATCGCTTTTACTTTCGCCGACAAATCATTTGCTGTTAACTGCGCGCCATGTTTTCGGTTCCCGATTACCACATGCACACGCCGCTTTGCCAACACGCCGTTGGCGAACCGGTCGAGTATGCTGCGCGCGCGGTTGAAGTTGGCTTGAACGAAATTGGGTTCTCCGATCACTCGCCGATGTTGCGCGACGGTTTTGATAATTGGCGGATGCGCAACGATCAACTCGATGAATACGTCGAGAAAGTTCGTAAGGCGCAAAAGGATTTTCCGCAACTCCAAATCAAGCTGGCGTTGGAAGTGGATTATCTTCCGGGACACGAAGAATGGATTCGCGATCTGGCGGGGCGTCATCCGTGGGATTACTTCATCGGCTCGGTGCATTACGTTTCCGATTCATGGGCCGTCGATGATCCGACGAAACTTTCCGATTGGAAGAATCGCGATGCATTTGAAGTGTGGTCCGTTTATTTCGACCGGTTGACGATGGCAGCGGAATCAGGGTTGTTCGAAATCATTGGTCACGCCGATTTGCCGAAGAAATTTCGCATTGTGCCGAAAGAAGATTGCACAAAACTTTTCACGCGCTTTCTGGACGCAGCGAAGAAGACGAATACCGCCATTGAATTGAACACCGCTGGCCTCCGGAAAGATTGCAAAGAGATTTATCCTGCACCTTCGATTCTTCGACTCGCCTACGAACGTGGCGTGCCGATCACGTTCGGTTCCGATGCGCACGCGCCGAATGAAGTGGGTGCAGATTTTGAGAAGGCGATTCAGTTGGCACGCGCGGTTGGCTACCCAGGATGCTGCCGGTTTACGCAAAGGCGTCGTGAGTTCGTGAAGTTCTAACGAAGTGCATTGCCATCGAGAGATTGAATTACTCCCCTACCCTGCGCATATTTCCGAAATGCGATTCATTCGTGACATCTACGCCGAGGCCGCCGCTGCGAAGCGACCGGTTATTTCGCTGGAGTTTTTCCCGACGAAAACCGAGGAAGGCGAACGCAATTTGCTGGAGAAAACGATTCCGGCTTTGCGGCAATTGAATCCTGATTTTGCTTCGGTCACTTACGGGGCGGGTGGCAGCACGCGCGAGAAAACGTTAATGATCGTGGATCGGATTCAGCGCGAACAAAATCTTCCGACGATGGCGCATCTCACTTGCGTCAACGCAACGAAGGACGAAATAGCGAAAGTGTTGGAGCAAGCGCGCACGCTCGGCATCAAAAATATTTTGGCGTTGCGCGGTGATCCGCCACCTGGAACGGGCGAGTTCAAGACAACTGAAGGAGGTTTCGAGTTTTCGTATCAGCTCGTGAAGTTCATTCGCGAACTCGATGGGTTTTCTATTGGCACCGCCGGGTTTCCCGAAGGCCACATTGCGTGCAAAGAAGGAAAAGTTGTCGATTGGCAACGGTTGAAAGCGAAAATCGATTGCGGCGCGGATTTTGTCCTGACGCAACTTTTTTTCGACAATAACGACTTCTTTGAATTTCGTGATTATCTCCAGAAGCTCGGTGTCACCGTTCCGATTGTTCCCGGTATTTTGCCGGTGCAAAGCGCGTCGCAGATCAAAAAGTTTACGGCACTTTGCGGAGCAAAACTTCCATCGAAACTTTTATCACGACTCGATGAACTGGGCGCCGATGACGAGGCCGTTTTGGAATTTGGAATTCAATATGCAACCTGCCAATGCGAAGAGCTTTTAAAGCGCGGCGTTCCTGGTTTGCACTTCTACACGTTGAACAAATCAGGGCCGACGACGAAGATTTTGAAGAATCTGGGATTAGCGTAATTGGGGAGCGAGCTCGCCAATCCGTCGTCCGCTTTACTTGGTGATTCCCCGCTCGCTGCTGCGGACGAATTCAACCAAATGCTGGAGTTCAGGTGACGGCGGCAAATCTTTTTCGATTCGCTTGAGCGCGTTGGAAACCGTCAGCCCTTCGCGAAATAAAATTTTGTAAGCCTTCTTCAAAGACGTTTGAACTTTTTCTGAAACGCCGTTTCGTTCCAGACCAACTTTATTCACGGTGCGAGTCTCGGCAGGATTTCCTTCGATCAACATGAAAGGCGAAACATCCTGCACCACGCGGGAGCAACCGCCGACAATCGCCATCCGTCCAATGCGACAAAATTGATGGACGGCGGAAAGCCCTCCCACCAACGCGTAGTCTTCCACGATGACGTGACCGGCGAGCGCTGCCATTGATAAAATAATGTGGTTGCCGAGGACCGCATTGTGGCCGATGTGACTGCCCGCCAGAATCGTATTATGCGAACCGATTACGGTAGATTCCCCGTCGCCGGTCGCGCTGTGAATAGTCACATGTTCGCGAATAACATTTCGATCGCCCATTTGAGTTCGGGTGGTTCCGCCTTTCCACTTCAAATCCTGCGTTTTCAATCCGATGCTCGCGAAGGGAAAAATCTCGTTCTCCTTTCCCAATTCGGTGACACCGTCAATGACAACGTGCGAATGCAATTTGCAATTCGCGCCGAGAACAACCTTTTCACCGATAATACAGAACGGACCAACGAAACAATTCGCACCTAGTTGCGCTTTGGGATGAACGACTGCTGAAGGATGAATTTGCGCCATAATCCCTAAGCATCGATTAACATGAACGTTACTTCCGCTTCACTGACGGTTTCTCCGTTGACGGTACACACCCCTTTGGCTTTCCCAATTTTTCCGCGGGATTTTGTGAGTTCAACCTGAATGACCAGTGTGTCGCCAGGTTTCACCGGCTTGCGCCACTTGACACTTTCAGCCGCCATAAAGTAGGCGAGTTTTCCAAAATTTTCTGCGCGACGCATGGTAAGAATTCCAGCCGCTTGCGCAATGGCTTCCAACTGCAACACGCCCGGCATGATGGGATGATTCGGGAAATGCCCTTGAAAATAGGGTTCATTCATCGTGACGTTTTTTACCGCCACGACTTTGTCCCCGTTGATTTCGGTCACCTTATCGATCATCAGAAACGGATATCGATGCGGCAAAAGTTTCATCACTTGCGTGATGTCCAACGTGGTCGAACCAACGGCCGCATTCCAATCTTCCTGGGTGGGCATGGGCAAACTGTTCCCTCTCGGCGCGGCGACGGGCGGCGGTGGCGCAAACGTTTGGGCCGCGACCAGCGGCTTGCGCATTTGCATCGTAATTTGTCGGGCGAGTTCGCAGTTAGCCCCGTGACTCGGCTTGACCGCGACGATGTGTCCGGTAATGGGCCGACCGATCAGCGATAAATCTCCAACGATGTCCAACATTTTATGGCGCACGAATTCGTCGGTATAACGCAACGGCTCAGTCGTGAGAATGGCGTCTTCGCGGATGACCACGGCATTTTCCAAACTGCCGCCTTTGATCAGCCCGTTTTTGATCAGGAATTCAATCTCCTCGTAAAAACAAAATGTTCTCGCATGAGCCAGCTCTCGCTCCCAGGTTTCGGGCGAAACTTCGACGCTATAAAATTGCGAGAACCGCCCTTTCTTATCCGAACTGGTACAACTGATTTTAAATCCGTCGTGAGGAAAAACCGCCATCAGGGTCTCGCCCAATTCCAATTCAATCGCGGTGTGGACTTTGTAAACTTCGCGCTTGGCACCTTGCGGCACGACACCGGCGGCTTGGATAATTTTCACATAGTCCCGCGCGCTGCCGTCGCCAATCGGCGGTTCGTTGGAATCGAGTTCGACCACGGCATTGTCGATTCCGCGACCCGCGAACGCGGCCAACACATGTTCAACGGTGTGAATCTTGGTGCTGCCCTTGAAAAGCGATGTCGAACGATTCGTGGTGCTGACGTTCTCAACTTTCGCTTCGATCTCCGGTTTGCCCTCGAGATCAATGCGACGGAATCGGATGCCGGAATCCGGCGGGGCGGGCAAAAAAGTCATATTGACCCGATTGCCACTGTGCAAGCCGACGCCGGAAAAACTCGCTGCTTGCCGCAAAGTTTGTTGCTGTAACACCGCGCCATTAAATCATTGAAAAACTCGTTGGCAAGCGAGCAGTGCCGTTCTTCCTGTCGATAGCGTCGGGGTTGCCCCTCTTGCAAACTCCATATCCATGCCGTTATTTAATTCCAAGGAGCTAAATGAATTTTTCCGGGCTAATGAATCTTCCTGCGTTTAATCCTAAAGGAAATCTCAACGTCATAATCGAAACTCCCAAAGGCTCGCGCAACAAATACAACTTCGACCCAAAGCTCGGCATTTTTAAACTCAAAAAGATTCTTCCAGCAGGCGCTGTCTTTCCTTTCGACTTCGGGTTCGTTCCGCGAACGCTCGGCGAAGACGGCGATCCGCTCGACGTTTTGTTGCTCATGGAAGAACCGGCTTTTGCCGGTTGCCTTGTTTCATCGAGATTGATCGGCGTCATCGAGGCAAACCAGATTAGAAAAAACGACAGCCATCGTAATGACCGGCTCATTGCTATCGCCGATAAAGCAGAACTTTTTTCGAACGTCACATCGGTAGCCGATCTGAACTCAGAATACCTGGAACAGATCGAGCATTTTTTTATTTCCTACAACCAGATCGGAGGAAAGCAGTTCAGACCCTTGAAACGCTCTGGACCAAACGCGGCGATAAAAATCATCGAAAACGGTCAACGCGCCTTCCTGGCGGGCACGACAAAAACAAAATCATGAACAACGATCTCGCAAACATCGCCAAACAACTTGTCGTACCCGGCAAAGGAATTTTGGCTGCCGACGAAAGCACGGGAACCATCGAGAAGCGGCTTAAGAGCGTGGACGTTCCTTCAACGGAAGAAATGCGACGGACTTATCGCGAGACGCTTTTTACCACGCCCGGTTTGTCCGAGTTCATTAGTGGCGTCATTTTGTTCGATGAAACGTTAAGGCAGAAAACAAGTGATGGAATTCCGTTTGCGGATTTTCTTTCCGAAGCGGGAATCATTCCAGGCATTAAAGTGGATAAAGGCGCGAAAGCGCTGGCGCATTTTCCTGGAGAAAAAATCACCGAAGGTTTGGATGGACTACGCGAACGCTTTTCCGAATACGCGAAGCTCGGAGCAAAGTTTGCGAAATGGCGCGCGGTCTATTCCATAGGCGACGACATTCCGAAGAATTTTTGTCTGGAAGCAAACGCCCATGCCTTGGCGCGCTACGCCGCGCTGGCGCAAGAAGCGGGTTTGGTTCCCATCGTTGAACCGGAAGTGTTGATGACCGGCAATCACACGATTGAACGCTGCTTTGAAGTTACCGAAAGCGCATTGGAATTTCTCTTCGATGAATTATTCGCACATCGCGTGCGACTCGAAGAACTTTTGCTCAAGCCGAGCATGGTGATCTCCGGCACAAATTGCCCGAGGCAAGCAACCGTCCAACAAGTTGCCGAAGCGACTCTGCTGTGTCTGCGCGAAACAGTTCCCGCCGCTGTGCCCGGAATTGTTTTCCTTTCCGGCGGACAAAGTGACGAACTGGCCACGGCGCATTTGAATGCGATGAATCAAATCGGGCATGCGCCTTGGGAGCTAAGTTTTTCATTCGGTCGCGCATTGCAATCTCCTGCCCTGAAAACCTGGCGCGGGAACCCTGAAAACATACATGCCACCCAGGAAGCTTTGCTGCATCGCGCCCGGCTAAATGGCGCGGCAAGATTTGGAAAATATTCTGAACCAATGGAGCGAATGGAAGAATATGCAAAATAAAAAGCCCCGACAAAAAGCTATTTGGTCGCAGTTTATTTCGGACGAAGAATGGGCTGGATACGCCGCCGCATTGCAAATCGTGCGTAAATCTAAAGTGGAATTTCTACTTGGCGGCGCATTTGGCCTTGCGGTTTACACCGGACGCTGGCGTGACACCAAAGATTTGGATCTACTGATTCAGCCGCGCGACCGTGAAGCAATTGTGCAGACGCTGACCGATGCTGGATTCACCGATTATTTCGAGCAACGTCCATACGATCGTCACTGGATTTACCGTGCAACGCGCAATGGATTTCTGGTCGATGTCATTTGGGCGATGGCCAATCGTCGTGCCGAAGTGGATGAAATTTGGTTCACGCGCGCACCCTGGCTTTCAATTCACGGAGAAAAATTGCGAATCGTTCCTGCGGAAGAACTCCTGTGGCACAAGCTTTACGTATTACAACGCGAGCGCTGTGATTGGCCGGATGTATTGAATTTACTTTACCAAAATGGGCCGACGCTGGACTGGCAACATTTGCTGGATCGTGTTGGCAACGACACGGAATTATTGAACGCAATCCTTCTCGTGTTCGATTGGATTTGTCCACAAGTGGCAATGGAATTGCCCGACCAAATTCGCCAACAATTTGGCTTACGACAGCATGACGCCAATGAATGTTTAGATTGGAAAAAGAACGTTGCCTTGCTCGACTCACGGCCCTGGTTTGCAGGACTAGAGCCACCAAACCAAAAACTGGAACACTGAATCTGACAAGGAATTTATGTTAATTGGCGCCATGAATCATCCCGCCCGGAACGTAATCAAAGAGATCGAGTGGATGGCTGAGCTGGGTTTGGATTTCGTCGATCTGACGCTTGAGCCTCCGGAAGCCGCTGTTTGGAAAATTGATACCGAGAAAATCCGCAGCGCTTTGGAAAGGCATCACCTTGGAGCGGTCGGTCACACAGCTTATTATTTGCCGCTCGCCTCACCCTTCGAAAGTTTGCGCCTGGCGGCTGTCGAAGAATGCAAACTGTGTCTCCTTGCATTTGCCGAGTTGGGGGTCAAATGGATGAACATTCATCCTGATGGAAAAGCGCCATTGCACGTAGATAACTTTCATATCGGCAGAAATATCCAAAGCCTTCGCGACTTGATGTTGGTGTCTCGCGATTGCGGGGTTGGACTCATGATTGAAAATTTGCCGGGAAAATTTAACACCGTCGCCCAGCTCTCGACGATTCTCGAAGCGATACCTGAAATCGGTCTTCACATGGACATCGGCCATTGCAATTTGATGGTTGAAGAGAATACCGCTGACGGTCTGCTCGCGAAATATGGTTCACGTTTGCGCCACGTTCATCTGCACGATAATAAAGGCGGCAGCGCCGATTTGCATCTGCCGTTGGGCGCAGGAACAATTGATGTTCCGCATTGTGTCCGCTCGTTAAAGGCCAGCGGCTATGACGGCACTATCACTTTGGAAGTTTTTTCTGACGATGACACTTACTTGAAACATAGTCGGGATGTCTTGCGAGAGCTCTGGGATTCTACGCCATAAAAAAAACGAGCCGGAAAAATCCGGCTCGTTCGCGTAAATACTTAGAGATCGAATTAAACCTTCTCGGCAGGCGCTTCTACTTTGCCAGCCATTTCTTTATCGCGATCTTCCATCGCGGCTTTGCGGGAAAGTTTCACACGGCCTTTGTCATCGACGCCGAGACATTTCACCCAAATGTCGTCGCCGACTTTGACTATGTCTTCGGTGGCTTTGACGCGGAAGTTTGCCAACTCGCTGATGTGGCAGAGTCCGTCTTTCCCTGGGAGGAATTCAACAAATGCGCCGAATTCTTTCACGGTGACAACTTTGCCACGGTAGATTTTACCGATCTCAGCTTCGGCCGTCATGCCTTCGATCGCGTTGCGCGCGATCTGCATTCCTTCAGCAGAAACGGAATAAACGTTGACCATTCCATCGTCGTCGATGTTGATTTCGCAACCCGACTCTTCAACGATGCGTTTGATATTTTTGCCGCCCGGTCCGATGAGCGCGCCGATCTTCTCAGGATTAATGCGAATTTGAACAATACGTGGAGCGTACTTGCTCATTTCTTTGCGCGGTTCGGAGATGACTTTCGCCATTTCAGCAAGAATGCCCAGACGTGCGATGCGCGCTTTTTCCACAGCTTCAGCCATGAGCTTGTGCGGAATGCCGCGCAGCTTCAGGTCGAGTTGGAATCCAGTTACGCCTTGCGACGTGCCAGCGATTTTGCAATCCATGTCGCAGAACGCGTCTTCCCAACCGATGATGTCGGTGAGCAACTCGTATTTGGAGATTTTATCTTTGTCGTCGGTTTCAGTGCAAAGACCAACGCTGATTCCCGCAACTGGACGAATGATCGGAACGCCTGCATCCATCAACGCGAGAGTCGCGCCGCAAACAGACGCCATCGAAGTGGAACCATTTGATTCCATGATTTCGCTCGTGACGCGGATTGCATAGGGATACGTGTCAAGCGGCAACATTTGCGCAACGGAACGTTCCGCCAAAGCGCCATGGCCGATTTCGCGGCGACCCGGTCCGCTGATGCGTCCGGTTTCTCCAACGGAATAATTCGGGAAGTTATAATGGAGAATGAATTTCTTCTCCGTGATTCCGCCAGTGTAGGAATCAAATTCCTGCGCGTCTTCGTTCGTTCCGAGTGTGACCAGGGAAACCGCTTGGGTTTCGCCACGAGCAAACAATGCGGAACCATGCGCGCGCGGGATAATCCCGGCTTCGCAGGAAATCGGACGAACCTGATCAAAGGTACGGCCGTCCAAACGCTTCTTGCTGTTCAAAACCAAACCGCGAACGGCTTCTTTTTGAATGTAGTAAAACGCATCTTTGAGAACGAACTCCGTCACTTTTTCCGCGCCGAATTTTTCCACAAGTTTTGCGCCGACTTCGTCCGCGATTGCTTTTACTTTTCCTTCGCGATCAAGTTTTCCAGGAGTAAGCAACGCTGGAACCATTCTGTCGCCGGCCAAAGCTTTGGCTTCCTTCAAAATGTCTTCGGGAACAATGTTCAGCGTGATGGCGCGTTTCTTTTTTCCAACACGTTTGGCCAATTCATTTTGCGCGGTGATGAGCGGCTGAACGGCTTCGTGACCGAATTGCAGAGCGGCGTTGAAATCGGATTCGGGAATTTCCTTGGCGCAACCTTCGAACATAACAATGTCGGTGCTGTTGCCGACGTAGATGATGTCCATGTCACTCTCCGCTTGTTCAGCGTGAGTCGGGTTGGCAATGAATTTTCCACCAACGCGTCCGATGCGAATCGCACCGAGTGGTCCGTCCCAGGGAATATCGCTGACCATCAACGACGCGGACGCGCCAATGATGCTCAAAATATCAGAATCATTTTCGCCGTCGGCGCTGAGCAGAATGCTTTGAACCTGAACTTCGTTATACCAACCTTTTGGAAACAGAGGACGAATCGGGCGATCCGTTAAACGACTAGTTAAAATTTCTTTTTCTGTTGGACGACCTTCACGTTTGAAATAGCCACCGGGAAATTTTCCCGCCGCCGCAGCTTTTTCGCGGTAATCCACCGTGAGCGGGAAAAAATCCTGCCCGGCTTTAGCCTTAGTCGCAGCGACTGCCGCAACCATTACGATGGTCTCTCCGAGTTGAACGGTCACGGCGCCGTCGGCTTGTTTGGCGAGTTTGCCGGTCTCGATGTGAATCTGCGTGGCTCCCAATTGAGCCGTTACTTTTTCTGACATATGTATCTTTCTCGCCGGCTCACCGAGAAACTTCGATCAACACCCGCTACGGATGCTGATCGAAATTACCCAGCGCCAACGAACTTCCACACGCGAATTGTTTAAACAAAACTGGAATCGCTCGCGTATTAACGATTCCAATTAAATGGAAAACCGAAGGGTTGTCCCAAGGGAAAATTGAAGCCAAAGGCCGAACGAAATTACCGGCGAAGCTTGAGTTTTTTGGTGATCGACTGATAACGGGTGACATCCGTGTTGTGCAGATAATCCAGCAATTTGCGGCGTTGTCCGACCATCATCAACAATCCACGACGTGAACTGTGATCTTTTTTGTTGGTCTGCAAATGTTCGGTGAGCTGATTGATCCGCTCGGTCAAAAGGGCAATCTGCACGTCTGCCGACCCGGTATCGCGTTCATGCAATCGAAATCCGTCGATCGTCTTTACTTTAGGTTCCATAGTTCTATTCATCTTTTTAATGCCCGCGAAGTCTAGGTTTAAGAAATAACCGTGTAAAGTCTTTCCTTTTCTCAATCGGTTATCCCCCGTTTGGCGGGCTCGTGAAATCTATCATCGCTCGAATCTCATGCAAATTCTTTGACCAACAATCCAGTTGTGAACCAGTCAATTGCTTTGCTATAGCTCCTGTGAAAACGCCGTATGAAACTGACCATTACTTTACTCGCTAGCTTCATTTTCTCGGGCGCTCTCCTTTCACAAACTCTTGAATTGCCCCCGCGTCCAGCAATCGCGATGACCGGCAGCAAGTTCGTCGAAACCATTAAACTTCTCGATCTGCAACCTCGCGAAGAAAAGGTCTTTTCTGAAATCACGTTGGGAAATGTTCCTGAGTTTTTGCGAAAACTTTGCTCAGTCCAAGTGACGAACATTGCAAACGGAAAAACCAATACAGCCACCTATTTTGTCGCCACCGACTACCTTGCGATTGGTTCAGATGAGGATTATTTCGTTACGCCGTTAACTCCATTTACGGCGCAAAGAATCGCCGACGCGCTCGACTGCACTTTGCCCACGCGCAAAATGGTAAACCAAATTCATTCCAAGGCCATCGTCAAATTACCTCCTTCGCCAATCCCACCCACGCCAGCGATGATCACTGTTCCTATTTTCAAAGAACACAATGACATCCTTCGAGAACAACGACTCGCTTTCACCAAACAATTTCCTCTAGGCGCGCTTACAGCCGGTGACAAGAAGGATTTGGTGATCACAAGTCGGCTAGCGACTTCGCCAAACAAAGTCGCGATCTACGGATGGCATCAAACGAATGGCGTTCCAATTCAGCCTTTATATCTCGGCCACGCTGCATCATGGGCCGATTACAGTCACGGTATTCGTCTCATTCAGAAAAAGATGACGGTCAACGGCGTTTCCAAAACCGTTGCAGAAGTTTTGGCTGACCCGGAACTCGCTGGGTTGTTAAGCGATGAAGGAATTGTATCTCAATCGAGATATGTGTTTTCCGACTTCCCGAAAATTGCCGCGCAACTAGCTTCGACCACGCCCAGCACCAACAAAATTGTTCTCGGGCAATTTCAAAAAAGCTCGTTCAACGAGCAAACGATGTGGCTGCAGTTGGATCATGGTGTCCGCATTCTTATCAACGCGCCAAGCGCCGAATCATTCACCGGGCCTAAAAAAACAAAACTCGTTCTTTACGGTTTGCCGAATGGAAACAGCATCGAACACACCGTGGGCAAAATTACTGCCACGAATGAGGATTGGCATTTTAACATCCAACACATCGCCGCTCAGACCCGTTTTCTCCGCGAAAAACTGACGAATGAAAACATCATCGTCGCTTATCTGGAAAACTCTTTAAAAACCTGGCCAGCGTGGCGGAAGCAATTTGGCGATAAAGCCGTTTTGGAAATCGTCGAAAAAGTCACCGCTCGTTTTGAAGCCTTTGCGCCGAAAATTATTCTGACCGGCCACAGCGGCGGCGGCAGTTTTACTTTTGGTTATTTAAATTGCGTCGAAAAAATCCCCAACGACATCGAACGCATCGCTTTTCTGGACAGCAATTACGGGTACGAAACAGCATTGCACCACGACAAGTTCGTGAACTGGCTAAAAAGTTCCGACAAACATTTCCTGACAATACTCGCCTACCACGACGACATCGCCCTCCTGAACGGAAAGAGTTTTGTCACCGCAGCGGGCGGAACCTGGGGCAGAAGCCATTTGATGAAAAAACATTTTGAAAGGGATTTCAAATTTGAAGAGAAGGAAATTTCACCAGATTTGAAAAATTGCTCCACGCTCAATGGACGGCTTCAATTTTTCCTGAAAGAAAACCCCGATAAAAAAATTCTCCACACCGTTCAGGTTGAGAGAAATGGTTTCATCCACGCCATGTTGACTGGAACTCCTCTCGAAAACCAAAACTATGTATATTTCGGCGACCGTGTTTACACTAAATGGATTTCGCCAGAATGAAAACGATGGCATTTCTAAAACCAGTAATCAAAAGTTCGAAAAATAGGGACTCCAATATTCCCGGTTCGAGGAATATTCGTTGCTCGGTTAATTCCGTTCGTTTCCTGACAACAAAATTTTAAAAAAAACACGAAAAACGAATCGTCCTTGCCTGAGAAAGCTATGAAATTGTTTAAAGTTGCACTTCCTCTTTTTATTTCCGCCTTTTTGGCTCAAGCAGAAACGGAGCGTGGCTTCACTTCACTCTTCGACGGAAAAACATTTAGTGGCTGGAAGCTCGTCAACCAGAATGGGTCAGGCTACGGCATCACGAATGGAATTTTGTTTTGCCAGCGCGGCGGCGGCGGGAATCTTTTCACCGAAAAAGAATACGAAGATTTTATATTTCGCTTTGAGTTCAAACTCGAAGACGGCTCCAACAACGGCATTGGAATTCGCGCGCCGGATGAAGGGGATTCCGCTTACACCGGAATGGAACTGCAAGTTCTGGATGACACCACAAAAAAATATGGGCCGTTAAGGCCAGAACAATTACACGGTTCTATTTACGATGTAATCGCTGCCAAACCCGGTTCGCAGAAACCTTTGGGCGAATGGAATTCCGAAGAAATCATCGCACAAGGCCGCCGCATTAAAGTGGTGGTAAACGGGAAAACCATTGTGGATGCGAATCTCAACGAGGTCACCAACACCGCCGTCTTGCAAAGACATCCCGGCCTGCTGCGCCCGAGTGGTCATATCGGGTTTTTGGGCCACACGGAATATGCCGAGTTCCGCAATATTCGCATCAAAGAACTTCCCTCGACACACAAAGACAATTCTGCGCCGCCGGGATTTAAAACATTATTCACCGGAAAAAATTTAAATGGTTGGAAAGGTTTCTTCGCGCCGGTTTCGAAATTTTCGGAACTGTCAGCCGATGAAAAAGTTTCGAAACAAAAAGAAGCCGATGAAAAAATGAAGCAGCATTGGCACGCCAAAAATGGTGTTCTCGAATACGACGGTAAAGGACTAAATTTAGTGACGAAAAAAAATTACGGCGACTTCGAATTGTGGGCGGATTGGAAAATTTCGTCGAAGGGCGATAGCGGAATTTATCTGCGCGGCTGTCCGCAGGTTCAAATTTGGGACCCTGCTGATAAAGGCGGGGCCAGAGATCATTCGGTCGGTTCTGGCGGCTTGCACAATAATCAGAAAAATCCCAACAACCCGACGAAGCGCGCTGACAATCCGATTGGAGAATGGAACCACTTTCGCATTTTAATGACCGGAGAGAAAGTAACAGTCTACCTGAACAATCAACTTGTCGTGCATGACGTCACGATGGAAAACTCTTTGGAACGGGGAAAAACGATGTATCCATTCGGCCCTCTTGAATTGCAGAACCACAAAACCCCCCTTTATTTCAAGAACATTCACATCCGCGAAATTGGGAAAAACTAGTTGTTTTCAGCCCCTTAAGGCGTGAGGAGGAAGGAGCCTGGCTGGGTGGTGCCGGGGAAGAAGCCGCCGCTGTAGTTTTGGTTTTGCAGGACGGCGCCGCTGAAGTTGGTCTTGGCGTAGCCCAGTTGCGGGTTGTAGAAGTATCCCTTAACCAATCCACTTTTGGCGGTCAGGGTGAAGGTCGGGCGGTTGGTTCCTGCTCCGCTGGTGGTGATGACGTTGTTGTTGGCCCAGGTCACGCCCCAGGCGATGGGCCCGCTTAAATTTCCGTCGGCAAAGGTAACCGTCCCACTGCTCAGGTTGAGCATGCGCACTCCGGTGCCCGGCGCCTGATATGGGGAACCGATTATATCCACCACACTGGTAAATCCAGCCGGATGAAAATAGTTGGTGGCCGCCTCGCCCGTTTTGATCCAATGCAACGTCCCCACCGGCTGCTGGTTGGTAAATGTCACCCATCCCAAAAGCGCCCCGCGATAGTTCAATTTGTTGGTCACCGGCAACTGCGTCACCGGGTTGATCACGACGTTGGTCGTTTTATACAACTGCACATAGAGCGGCCATTCCCCGTCTTTGGATACCGAAACTTTCTGGCTCAGCAACGACCCATCACCCAGTCCGCCGCTCAATGTCGTCTGCCCCAATAGATTGTTGGTCACCAACCCGTAGCCAAATCCAACCGGCGCCACTCCCGCCAGGTCCCGCGGCGTCAAAAAAGTGTAGGCACCCGCAAAGTTGGTCTCCGGATTTGTCAGGCTGAAGTTCGCTCTGTCTCCCAGCAGAGTTGAAGTCCAGTTCCCGTCGCTCAACGTCCCGTGGATCTGCTGACTCGAGGTTGACCAGTCCAGTTCCAGAAATAAATTCACGTTCCCCTTCCCCTTGGTCGCCCTTGAGAAACTCTTGCTCGACCGCCCCGATAAATCAAACTTGCCGCTGATCGAAATTTTATCTCCATCAAAATAGAGGTTGCCGCTGTAGTCCGCTTTGCCCGACAGGCTCAAATTAAAAAATCCCGCGCTCTCATGCCGGATGCCACTCGCCTCATTCGTCTCGTAAAAAAGTCCGCTGTAACTCCCCGCCACCGGCGTAAACGGGTTGGTGATAAAATTCGCCTGCAACACCAGGTTGGATTGCATGATGAATTTGTAAACCAGACTGTTCGTGACTTCCACGAGCCCATTGGTCCCACCCGTCCAATTGGTAAACACATAGTTGGTTCCCGCACCAATGAACGCCGTCAACGCAAACGGACGCCCCACCAGCAAAGGAATCGTCTGGTTGCTCACCACCAGACCCGTCGTATTCGTCCGGACCTGCCCACGCCCCTCAATCTTTACCGTCAGCAAATTGGTCGAATCATAAAAAACAACATTGGTCTTCAACAACGAGGTGTTGCCCCCCGAATCCACGCTGAACAAATGAAATACATTGGTCCCCGGCTGCAACTCCACACTCTCCGTCACCCAGTTGGTCTGCACACCCACACTCGACAACGTCGCCGAACGATACTCCACTTCCGGCCACAACCGATACTTCACCCCAACCACCCTCCCCGGCGCCTTGTCCTTCGCCGTCCCACTCATCGTCACCACCGCCACATTCGTCCTCGCATTGTTCAATGGCCTCACCACCGCAACCGACGGACGATCAAAATCCGTGTTCGTAATCACCGTCAGCACCGCATTGGAACTTAACACCGCACCCGCCACGTTCGTCACCCACACCGAATAACTCCCCGCATCACTTCCTGTCACCCCCGCCAACGTCAACGTCGCCGTATTTGCCCCGAAAATGTTTCCACCATCCCCCAAATCCACACCCTCCCTCCTCCATTGATAACCCAACGGCCCCGTCCCCACCGCCACCACCGAAAACTCCACCCCAGCCCCAGCATTGTTCGTCCGACCCACCGGATGAACCGTAATCAGGGGAGGATAGACTACGGTCAAGGTTGCTACCAAACTTGTCACTGAGCCAGCCGCATTGGTTATAACCACACTGTAATCAACCACGTCATTTTCAGAAACGTTCATCAAAGTCAAACTCGGCGATGTTGCGCCGAAAACATTTGCGCTATCCGCCAGATCCAGTCCGCCTTTTTTCCATTGATAAATCAACGGATCACTACCGCTGGATGATACAGAAAATATCGCTGTAGTCCCGGAAGTGTTGGTGCGACTTTCTGGTTGCGCTGTGATGGAAGGTGCAACTTGCGCTGCGGAATAAACCCACCGCACCGCGTCGGCCACGACCACTTTTTTTTCGGCCGAAGCCAAGTTTGAAATCCGGACCGAGCCGCCATTTCCGGTTTGAAATTCTTTTCTTGAGGCGATCAAACGCCACACGCCACTGTTAGTGGTCTGATTTATGGCAACGGTCTCTGTTCCTCCATTAAAAGAAATTAAATGTGGAGCATCGTTGAGGCGATCGATGTCTTGCGGGTGCCAGATATAAATCTCGTATTTTCCCGCTCTCGTCCAAGCGAGGTCGTTGGTTCCAGTTTGGGGGTACCACACGTAGATGTCGTATTTGCCCGGTGTGATAATTTCTGGAGTAAAGGTTGCGCTAGCTGTCTCTGTATTCGTGTCCGTAATAGCGAACTGATAATCGGCTAGATATTTATTAGTCGAACTTCCGGCCGTGGTCCAATATCCCGTGTAAACGGCGTCTGAATTATCCACAATGATTTCATCAACGGCGCTTGCCTGTCCCAAGCCTATGCAAAGCAAAGAAATGGCTAGGAGCAGCCAGCATCCACGCGACGATTCCGACAAGTTGATTTGATATGAGAACAAGAGCACCTTTGTTATCCGAACCCACTTAAACTTACAATAGGTTTTTCGCCGTTTTTCCGACTCAAAACAACATTGACGAAGCCGTCCGAAGGTTTGCACGATTCCCCCAAGTATTCCCAAAATTTCATGCCCAAACCAACTGACATTCGGTGCGTTGCGACGAAGCTTTTTTTTCTTCCAGTCCACACGAGACTTCCCCTCAAGTTCGGAACTGAAACGGTTACTTACGTTTCCTGCGCGCGCGTCTGCCTAACCGTGTCAGATCGAAGTGGAAAAACCGCTGAGGGTTGGGGTGAAACTCCTTTGAGTGTGCAATGGGTTTGGCCAAGTCGCGTGCCCTATGACACGCGTCACGAAACGATGAAACAGTTTTGCGTCATGCTCGCCCACGCTTGGAGTTCTTTTTTTGGATGCGGACATCCGATGGAAGTTGGCCACGATTTTCAGCAAACAGTTTTGCCGGAATTGCTAAGGAAATTAAACGCGCAACGCGGGGAAGCTGAGCCAATGCCGTGGCTGGCGGCATTGGTTTGCTGCTCCGCTTTTGACATTGCATTGCACGATGCTTTTGGAAATTTACACGGACGCTCGATTTACGAAACTTACACGGCAGATTGGATCAATCGTCCGCTTGAGGAATTCTTCGACGAGGATGGCAGTAAATTCATCGGAAAATATCCAGCCGAATTTCTTATCGCACAACCTCCGACAGAATTGCCAGCATGGCACCTGGTCGGCGGCCTTGATCCAATCCACGAATCAGAACTTACCGGTCATGAACCGCAGGACAACTATCCGGTTTTGTTGAACGATTGGATTCAGCGGGATTGTCTGCGATGTTTAAAAATCAAATTGCGCGGCAATGATTCCGAGTGGGATTTCCAACGCCTTGCGCAAGTCGGAAAAATCTCCATTGCTGCCGGCGTGACTTCTTTAAGCGCGGATTTTAATTGCACGGTCACAGATCCAAACTATGTAAACCAAATTCTTGATCGGGTTCGCGGTGAGTGTCCAAAAGTTTTTGATTTGCTCCTCTACGTCGAGCAGCCATTTCCTTACGACCTGGAAAAGAATCAAATTGATGTCCATTCTGTCTCAGCGCGCAAACCGTTGTTCCTCGACGAAAGCGCCCATGATTGGCGCATGGTAAAACTCGGACTCGAACTCGGCTGGAGTGGTGTCGCCCTCAAGACCTGCAAAACGCAAACCGGTGCATTGTTGACGGCGTGCTGGGCTAAAGCACACGGAATGAAATTGATGGTTCAAGATTTAACCAACCCAATGCTCGCGCAAATTCCGCATGTTTTGCTCGCGGCAAACGTCGGCACAATCATGGGCGTGGAAACGAATGCGATGCAGTTTTATCCTGACGCATCGGTTGCCGAGGAGAAAATTCATCCAGGCATTTATCGCCGGCGCAAAGGAAAAATAGATCTATCCTCGATTCACGATAGTGGCTTCGGCTACAGGCTTCATGAAATAGAAAGAACTCTCCCGGAACCTGCGGCGAATCTGCCGTAGCAGTCACATCTGTGCGCTTTATAATTTCTGGTGCAGATTTTGTCCTCGTTGATTGTAGTCCCGCCTCACCACAACAGCGGCAGCCAGAACCATAATCAAGTCACTAGAGTAAGCTTACTATCTTCTTCAAGGCACCACCTTGATCCGGTAATAAAGGGCGCTGTTCGTCGGCGCCAAAGGGGCTGTGAACGATTGCATGGTAGTAGTATCCGAAGGATTGGAGTCACGTTCTACGGCCTCATCCCGAACAATGTCCGTGAACTCGCCACCAATGACACCCGCATATTGGATGCGATATCGAACTCCGCCAACTGACGACCACGTCAAGGTCGCCTGGCCATCGCCGCTGCATTTTACATTTAAAACACGAAGCGTTGAGGTCGCATCCGTGGGATTCGTTTTTGCGACGAACTCCGCAAAATTATTTTGTCCATCACCGTCGGTATCAGCATTCGGATCGGTAACGCCATACGTTGCCGACCATGCCGCGAAAGAGTCACTTGGATTTTCGGGGCGGGCGAATCCGGAAGTAGTATTGAATTTCCATTCCGCGCTCGTGGCATAATCGCCATTTGCATCGGTGACGGTCACATACCACTCGTAAGTTCTGCTGGCCGTCAAACCAGACCAAAGGAAACTCGTCTGCGCACCTTGAACCACATTCGTAGTTGTTTTCAGAGCAGCGTAGGACGTGCCGGCAACACCAGCGCCGTTCGGCTGCATGTTATAGCTAAACGAGAATTGGCTGTTGGCATCTGTTTCGAAGCTTCCAGTCCATGGCGAATAGGTTTTGACGCTCACCAGATTGTTGCTGGGTGAAAAATACATTAATCGCATTAGTCCATTGCCACCGTTGAAACGGCCTTGGTAATCCGAGACTAATGTGCGGGTGGTGTGACCACTGAATGTATCTGCGCGACGACCTTCGCCGCCTTCGTTGAAGACGTGACCGCCGAGCATGAGGAAGAAATTCTGATTGTGTTTCAGAGCCTCATAAATAGCCGAGCCTTGCGCGCTGAAAGTAGTGGTTGTGGCATTGACATCGGCATTGTCATCACCGGCATGGTGCGTCAGAACAATCACGCGATGGTTTGGTCTTGCAGCAATCACCGAATCGGCCCAATCCATGACCAGTGAGCCGTAACGACCGTATTCGAAAGAGATAACAAGAAAATCCAATCCACTGACGCTGAACGTGTCAAACCAGTTGTCATTGTTGACGTCGTAATGTCCACCGTAATAAGACTTTCCTGAGAAGTGTGAAATGCCGAAGTACTGATTGTAGGAAGATGTTGAGCCGTCAGGATCTCCGTTCGGTGCCTGATCATGATTTCCAACAGTGACGCCGTAAGGAATGCCCTCCAGCAAGTCCGTCAGCGATTGTTTTTCCAATCGATAATAAGCATTGGTTGCGTTCTTCCACTCTGAAGAGTCATTTCCATTTTGGACGCAATCGCCGAGTGTTGCGACAAATGGAATGTTGTCCGAAGCGCGATGGCTCAGAATCCAGTCAGTCTGCGCAAACCACATTTCTTTCACTGCGTCGCCGCTGCCCGCGTTTTCACGCGCGTAATTCTGCGTGTCCGGCAAAACAGGAATCAAGAAATCCTCTCCCGGTCCCGCTTTTGGCAAGCGATGGCCATTGAAGGTCACCGTCAGATTTCCCGGAACTGCCGTTGTGGCGGAAACCGTTAACGTCGGAGAGGACGAAACGTTTGCGTTGTTCGCTGGAGCAACGAGCGTAATGGACGGTGCTGGAATAAAGATAAACGACGCCACTGCTTCTGGTGGCGTTTGCAAACCAAGTCCCGGCAAATCCCGAGATTGGATGATCCAGTCACTGCCACTTGGTTGGGCGCTGAGGATATTGTCTGCGCTAAAAGCACCGCCGCCTTCTGCCGAAATAACCAACACGCCTTTAAAGGATGAGTAACCTGGAATGGTTAGTTTCCAAGTGCCGTTGGTCGTGTTTACTACACTAAAACGCGGCGTAACTCCATTATACATCAGGATTGTTCCATCACCTTGGAATTTTCCAGAGATAACTGAAGTGTTCGATTTAGGAACAAATGCGAAGGCGACCGGACCCTGGGTTGTTACCGTGCCATTTGTCCCATTGTCTTTCACATAAACAGTCCAAGTGCCATCGGCGTTGGGTTTTGATGATGCATATTCGTTGTTATTGGCACCGGCTGTAACGAGTAGGACGCCATCCGTTTGAGAATTAATTCCCAGGTTCGTCAGATTCACCGTGGAAAGGCCGCCGCCATTATCCACGAATTGCGTTCCTAAATTAATTCCGGCTGATGCGGTCAACAAATTGTTTGCGCCTCCAGCCGTACCCGCCGAATTCCGCGCGTAACCGCCCAGATATTTGTTATACGGAAAATAGGCAGTTGAGACGTTGATGTTGTATTCTGTGCCATCCGGGGCCTGACAAGTCGGTATAAAGTAGCCGCCTGAATTTAAGCTGATCGAGGTGGTGCAGTAATTGATTCCAGAATCTTCACCGTGATCCTTGCCGTTTTCCGCCACCGAAGAAATTAACACGCCCGCGTTCACGTCATCCGTGCCGCTTGCGCCGACCTGCACCGTATAATCACCGCGACTCGATCCATCCCGAACCTGCAATCCATTGATCGACATTGTGGTCGTGACCGTGACGGAATTGGTCGTGTTCGCCAGATCATTTTCAACCACCTTGATGGTCGCGGCCGCAATTCCATGGGCGGGAATTCCAGGGGTGTAAACTTCCAGAGAAATTTGTCCGGTCGTTTCTACAATTCTGGCTGCCGTGCCAGAAGCGATGCCCGACCCGGTGATGGTCGCGTTTGTGTTAAACGAACCGCTCTTCGTACCCGTGTAAGTGACGAGCGGATAAGTTCCAAGTCCTATGGACCCGCCTGCAATGTTAACTGTAATCACATTTGCGTTGAGCGTAAGTCCACCAGCTACGCTGAGAGTTCCAACTGTTCCACTTCCATTTGCCTGCAAAGAAATCTTTGCACCCGAAGCCAATGTCATTGAGCCATTCACACTGCCGCTGCCCGAAGTTGAATTACGTAAAAGCGTCTGAGTTGCACCGAGTGAAAAGCTGATCGCAGAAACATCAAGCGTTGTTCCGTTCGCAATCGTGATGTTAGGCGAACTGGCAATTGCTCCACCAACTCCCAGCGCCAATGTTCCCGCGGTGATTGTTGTATTTCCGGAATAAGTATTTGCTCCGCTTAAACTCACTTTGTTACTCCCGGTTTTGGTTAATGCGCCCGTGCCTGTGAGTGCCTGACCGATAGTAATGTCCAGCGTGGTCGCATCGACGGTCAGTCCGCCAGCCTGGATTTGAGCGAGATCAAGGCCGGTTAAAAATGCGCTATTCGCTCCAGTTTCCGTGCGCAAGATTGCATTGTCGAAATAGATTGAAGCTGAACCAGCAGGCGTATTTTCCCGAATCTGTTTTGCCACCAACGTTCCGTTCTTAATCGTGTAACTTCCGCTACCCGCGCCAACGTCGTTGAAACTAACAATGCAACCAGAGACGGTTCCTCCTATTTGATTCACCACACCTGTTGATCCTGCTGCGTACGGGACGGCCAACAAGACTCCGCCGGTTAAAGTCAGAGTGCTATTATCAATGTCCAGCCTGCTCGTGTTTGGATTGGCACTATCACCAACGCGCAAACCGCCGCCCGTCGCTGTGATCGTAAGACTCGCGCCATTGGTAAGAATGGTTTGCGCGCCCGCACCCGTTGCCAGTGATCCAATGCGATAGCCACCAAGTGAACTGAAAGTGCCGCCATCGAGAATATGTTTTCCTTCATTGACGGCAAAAACCGGTGTGTTCGTAAAATTCATCGTCCCTATCAGCCGCAATGTCCCGCCACCTACTACGCTGTGATCTCCTGTGACTCCGACCGTCGTGGTGTTGTCCAACAACAGTTCGCTGCCACTGGCGATGCTCCAGTTTTTTGCCGCAGTGGAACTCCACGCGAGGTTTTCTTTTAAAGTATTATTACCTGTGAGATTTGTAATCGCGCTACTGACGATCAGTTCATTTCCGTAAAGCGCAAATCCACCGTTGTTGAAAGTGAGCCATGGAACCGTCAATCCGGTGAGGTCATTCGTATTTGTCTGACGGGTTGTTCCGCTAAAGATTAACAAGTCTCCATTGGCGGGAGCCAATCCCGCCCAATTCGCGCCATTACTCCAATTGCCATTGGCGCCATTACCGGACCAGGTGCGCGTCGGGTCATAATAAACTCGAAGACTGATCTGCCCGGCGCTTTCCGCAATCTGTGCAACCATGCCGGGTGCCAAACCTAAACCGGTGATCGTCGGCGTGGCATTGAACGAACCGCTCTTTGAACCTGTGTAAGAAACAAGTGCATTGGTGCTCGCTCCCAACGCCGAGCCGGTCACGTTGATTGCAATGGTATTTCCATTCAACGTCAGATTGCCAGTGACGCTGAGCGATCCAACAGTTGCGCCCGTTCCATTTGCCTGCAAAGAAACACCCGCACCGGAACTCAACGTTATGGAACCATTAACGCTGCCGCTGCCAGAGGTTGAATTGCGCGCCAAAGTTTGACTCGCGCCCACCGAATAACTGATTGCCGAAACATCGAAAGTCGTTCCATTCGCAATCGTAATGGTTGGCGAACTTGAAATTGAACCACCCGTTCCCAACGCCAAAGTTCCGGCGCTGATGGTAGTGTTGCCCGAATAAGAATTTGCTCCGCTCAATGTCAAAGTGCCTGCGCCTTGTTTCACCACGCCGCCGCTACCTGAAACTGTTCCCGCAAATGTTGAAGAACTCGCATCTCCAACCGTCAACGTTGCGCTGCCCAAAGAAATTTGGCTGGCGCTGCTCCCACTGGAAATCGACGCAACCGTTTCACTAAAACCATTCAAATCAAGAACGCCGCTGCTGGAAATGGTCACAGCGCTGGAATCGCTGATTTGATTTGCCGCGCTCAATTGAACGATGTCGGATCCAGTTCCATCGCTTACGGTAACGTTTCCAGAAATCGCATTACCAGAAGTTTTGGCCAAGGAAAGCGTTCCCGCATTTACGATTGTGCTCCCGGAATATGTGTTTGCGCTCGCGCCTGAAAGCTGGAGCAAACCACTCCCATCTTTGGTCAAACTACCCGTGCCACTAATGACGCTGTTGACTGTCGTGTTGCCACTTCCGCCAACTGCTAAATTCTGCGACCCGCCGCTGATGCCGCCACTCACGCTCAGCGTGCCTGAATCAGATTGCATTCGCACAGCACCGCCCAAGGTTAGCGAGCCGTTCAAAGAGTTGTTACCTATTGAATTCGTGATCGCACTGGTAACTGTTAACGCGTTTCCATTAAGAGCAAATCCGCCATTGTTGAAGGTGACCCATAGAACGCTTAATCCACTAATGTCGTTCGTGTTTGTCTGGCGCGTTGTTCCATTAAAGGTCAACCGGTCGCCATTGGCTGGCGCCAACCCCGCCCAGTTTGCACCTGCGGACCAATTGTCATTTGAGGCGCCGCCTGACCAGATTCGTGGTGGATTGGAAACCTGCAAATTGATTTGCCCGCTGGCTTCGACGATTTGCGCCAACATGCCAACCGCAATACCGGATCCGGTGATGGTCGCGTTTGTGTTAAATGATCCACTCTTCGAACCAGTGTAGCTGATGAGCGTATAGGTTCCGACGCCGAGCGCCGAACCTGTCACGTTGATCGTGAACGTGTTTGAATTCAGTATCAAACCACCGACGACACTCAAGGAGCCGACTGTTCCGCCAATTCCATCGGCTTGCAACGAAACCGTCGCGCCTGAATTCAACGTCGCAGAGCCATTGATATTTCCTGTACCGGATGTTGCGTTGCGCGCCAGCGTCTGGCCGCTGCCAACCGAATAACTGATCGCCGACACATCGAAGGTAGTTCCCGTTGTAATCGTAATGACAGGTGAACTTGCGATTGAACCTCCAGAACCCAAAGCCAAAGTTCCTGCACTGATGGTCGTGTTGCCAGAATAAGTATTCGCCCCGCTCAAGGTGAGTGTGCCGCTGCCTGCTTTTGTTAAAGTTCCGCTGCCGGAAATCACGCCACTGATAGTCGTATTACCAATGCCACCTGCCGTTAAACTTTGTCCACTGCCCGCCACGCCACCGCTGAGAGTCAGCGTGCCGGAATCAGACTGAATTGTCGTCGCGCTCCCCAGCGTCACAGCACCGCTCCAACTGTTATTGCCGCTGATGTTGCGCAATGCGCCGCCGGAACTAATGCCAGTTCCGTTCAAGGTCAATGCTTCACCGCTGACCGCAATTCCACCTTGGATTTCCAAAGCAGTCCCGCTGCTCACGGTCGTTGCCCCAGTGGAACCGAGCGCAGTTGCATTTTGAATATTGACCGCACCAACGCTGATCGTCGCCGTTCCGCTGAAGGTACTCGCGCCGGTCAAAGTAAGTTTGCCTGACCCTTGTTTGACCAGATTGCCGGTTCCGGAAATACTTCCGGCAAAAGTAGCGGTGTTAGCATCGCCTACAGTCAATGTTCCCGCACCCAAGGCAATCTGACTTGTGCTGCTCGCACCTGAAACAGAGGCGACGGTTTCATTGAACCCGTTCAAATCCAGAGAGCCGCCAGCAGAAATCGTAACTGCCGAAGAATCCACAATCTGATTTGCCGCAGCCAATTGAACCACATCTGTTCCACTACCATCTCCGATAGTTAGGTTGCCCGCAACCGCATTGAGTCCCGCTGTCTTGGCCAGCGAAAGGGTTCCAGCATTTACAACTGTGCTTCCAGAATAAGTATTTGCACTTGCACCGGAAAGTTGAAGAACACCAGTGCCATCTTTTGTCAAACCGCCCGTGCCACTGATGACACCGCTGGCGGTTGTATTCCCCGCGCCGCCAACCGTAAGAGCTTGTCCACCTCCGATACCACCACTGATCGTCAATGCGCCAGAATCAGAATTAACTCGTGCCGCACTGCCAAGTGTGACCGCGCCACTCCACGAATTGTTTCCGCTAATATTGCGCAACGCTCCACCCGAACTGACGCCGGTTCCATTCAAGGTCAATGGTTCTCCACTGACGGTGATGCCTCCCTGCACTTCCAAAGCTCCACCGCTGACCACCGTTGCGCCAGTCGATCCCAACGCCGTGGCATTTTGCACGTTGACCACACCAGCATTGATCGTCGCTGTTCCACTAAAACTGTTCGCGCCACTTAACGTCAAAGTGCCCGAGCCTTGTTTGACGACGTTGCCGCTGCCGGAAATTACTCCGGCAAATGTTGCGGGGTTTGCATCGCCCGCCGTCAACGTTCCCGCGCCCAATGCAATCTGACTCGCGCTGCTCGCTCCAGAAACCGAACCAACCGTTTCGGCGAAACCGTTTAAATCAAAAGAGCCACTCGCAGAAACGGTGATTGCTGCCGTATCAGAAATTTGATTTGCCGCCGCGAGACGAAGAATGTCCACTCCCGCGCCACCAGCTCCATCACCAATCGTCATGTTGCCTGCCAGAGCATTCACCCCCGCCGTCTTGGCTAATGAAATAACCCCGGTGTTCACAATTGAATTACCCGAAAGCGTGTTCGCAGTCGTGCCGGAAAGGGTCAGCGTGCCACTGCCGCCCTTGGTTAGACCGCCTGTGCCGCTGATGGCTCCACTAGCCGTGGTGTTACCCACACCATCTACAATCAGATTTTGCGCGCCGCCAGTGACCGCGCCAGCCAGAGTGAGTGTTCCCGCGTCCGATTGGAACCGCAGAGTACCGCCAGCCGTAATAGCGTTGTTCACGGTGCTGCTGCCCGTGACATTTGTAACCGCACCACTGACGGTGAGTGCATTTCCAAAAAGAGCAAATCCACCAGTGTTGAGATTCAGCCACGGCACACTCAATCCACTGAGGTCATTCGTGTTGGTTTGCCGCGTAGTTCCAGTGAAGTTCAGCGCACTGCCATTCACCGGCACAGTCCCACCCCAGTTGGTCAGGTTCGACCAATTTCCATTAGCTCCTGCTCCACTCCACGTTCGCGGACCTGAGTTCCAGGTCACTGAGAAAGCGTCGTAGAAAACACTGCCCGTCGTGTTCGGAGCCTGATCAAAAACCATATGCCGTCCCGTTCCATCGAACCGAAAATGGTTGGAAACCGCGGAATCAGTAGCGGTATCGTAAATCCAAGTGCTGCCGCTATTGGTCGAAACTTGAATGCGCGAGTTGTAATTTGCGCCGCTCTCGGAACCTGCATCCGTCACCCGAATCAAAAAGTCCATCATGGTTGCAGCCGTACTTGCCTGGGCAACCTTCATCGTGGCATTGACATCGCCAGTTGCGTCCGTCGTCGTGGTTCCGTTAAATGATCCACGATCAATCCGCTTTTGGATGGTGTAAAAAGTGTCAGCCGTCGCGGAACGAAAAATTTGCACCCCAAAATCCAGGTTGTTGACATCTCCTTCTACAGTGGCAATGCCGAAGGACAACCGCGAATTGCCTGTGGCATCATTCCGCATGCTGATTTTAACATCGTAACTGGAAGGGTTGGAAGGCGTCGCATCAGAACTTCCCAATGCTGGGCCAAAGTCAAACGAGGTCGAACCATTGGCCGATAAAACAAAACGCCCGACTGAATTATCCGCCGTGACCCGTATGCGGTTGCTGCTGATATCGTAAAAGCTTCCCAACCGGGCGGTAAAAGTTTGAAAGTAGCGCAAATTGGCCGCCGCCGATCCCGTCAACCGCGTCGTGGGTGGATTGACTCCCGTGTTCACACCAGCATTCAAAGCGAAGCCTGTGCCCGATGTTGTGACCGTGCAATCGTCATTGATCACCGTTGTCGCGCCACTTGCCGAATAGTTATAGGCCATTAACGCAAGCAGTCCGGACAGGAGTATACTTTTACTAAACGTTTTCATTTTTGTGGTTTTTATTTTTTGAGCAAAAAGTTTTTTCAAGGCGCTACTTTGATGCGGTAGTAATGGACCTCATTTCCAGAATCCAAGCTGTCAGTGAAAGATTGAGTAGAGGCTTGGCCTAAAGGCCCGGCATCCGTTTCGCTGACCGCATCGCGAATGATATCGGTGTAGTCGCAATCGATTTGGTCCGAGTATTGAATGCGATAGCGCGTTCCGCCTACTGAGGACCATTTCACAACGACATTTCCACCAGCGTGGGTTGCTTCCAGAATGCGGAGGACTGAAGTGGCGTTTGTCGGGTTTGTATTGGCAATAAATTCTGCATAATTACTTTGCCCATCACCATCTGCATCTGCGTTGGCATCAGTCACTCCATAACGCGTTTCCCAATTGTCCGGGATGCCGTTGAAATTGGCATCTTCATTCGTGGGCCGTGAGAAACCCGCCGTGGTACTAAACTTCCACGCGGAACTCGTCGCATAGTCCCCGAAGGCATCTTTCACGGTCACGTACCATTCATACGACTTGCTCGCACTCAAACCGGGCCAGACAAACGTGGTTTGTGCGCCGGGCACCACGTTGATATTTGTTCGTAAAGCAACGTAAACCGTACCTGCGGCGCCCGCACCGTTAGGCTGCATATTGTAACTAAACGAGAACTGGCTATTGGCATCGGTCTCAAAGTTGCCAGTGTAAGGGGAAAACGTTTTCACACTCACCAGGTTATTGCTCGGCGAAAAATACATTAGTCTCATCAAGCCATTGCCACCGTTAAATCGTCCTTGATAATCCGAGACCAACGTCCGGATGGTGTGACCTTGGAACGTATCAGAACGACGGCCTTCGCCACCTTGGTCGAACACGTGTCCACTCATCATCAGGAAAAAGTTGGCGTTGGTTCTTAGGCCGGTATAGATGGCCTGACCTTGTGCGCTAAACGGGCAGGTCGTGGCATTGACATCTGCTACATCCTGACCTGCAAAATGGGTCAGTACGATTACGCGCCGCGTTGGATGAGCTGCCATAACGTCCCGCGCCCAATCCATTACTAGCGATCCATAACGATCAAATTCGAACGAGATGACAAGGAAATCGAGTCCACCGGCACTAAACAGATCATACCAATTGTCATTATTAACATCGTAATGCCCGCCGTAATAGGACTTGCTAGAGAAATGCGAGATGCCGAAATACTGGTTGTAAAAAGCGGTGGAACCGTCGAGATCACCATTCGGATCCTGATCATGATTGCCAACCGTGATGCCGTAAGGAATGCCTTCCAACAATTGCGTGGTGGATTGTTTTTCCAAACGATACATCGCGTTCGTGGCATTTTTCCATTGCGATAGGACGTCCGCATTATTTACGCAGTCACCAAGTGTGGCGACATAAGCAATGTTTTCCGAAGCACGGTTGTTCACGATCCAATCGGTTTGAGCGAACCACATTTCTTTCGTAGCGTCACCGCTGCCAGCAGATTCGCGCGCATAGTTTTGAGTGTCAGGCAGAACTGGAATCAAAAAGTCGGGACCCGGACCGGGTTTCGGCAACTGATGCCCAAAAAACGTCACGGTCAAGTTCCCCGGCGTCGTGTTAGTGACGGAAACATTCAAGGTGGGCGACGTCGAAACACTTGTGCCATTCGCCGGTGCGACAAGTGTCGCCGTTGGTGCAGGGATAAATACAAACGAAGCCACCGGGTCGGTTGAAGTCTGCAAACCAAGTCCCGGCAGATCTCGAGATTGAATAAGCCAGTCATTACCGCTCGGTTGGGCGCTCACGATGTTGTCCGCATTGAAGGCGTCGCCACCTTCCGCCGAAATGACGAGCACGCCTTTGGTTGAAGAGTAACCCGGAATCGTCAACTTCCACGTGCCATTGGTCGTATTCGTTACGCTAAAACGCGGCGACGTCCCATTATACATTGAAATTGTTCCATCGCCTTGAAACCTGCCGGAAATAACAGAAACATTCGTCTTCGGAATAAAAGCAAACGCTACCGGTCCTTGCGTTGTCGCAAGTCCGTTCGAGCCGTTGTCGCTAATGTAAATTGTCCAAGTGCCGTTGGTGTTTGGTTTCGACGAGGCGTAGTCATTGTTGTTAGCGCCACCTGTCACGAGCAGAACACCATCCGCTTGTGAATTGATCCCCAGGCTCGTGAGATTGACCGTGGAAAGCCCGCCGCCGTTATCTACGAAATGAGTTCCTAAAATCAATCCAGCCGAACCCGTTAGCAAGTTATTTGCTCCACCAGCAGTGCCAGCAGAGTTTCGCGCGTAACCACCAATAAATCTGTTATAAGGGAAATAAGCGGCGGAAACATTGATATTGTACTCAGTGCCATCCGGGGCTTGGCAGGTCGGAATAAAATAACCCGTGGAAGTCGAACTAATTGCACTGCTGCAATAATTGATTCCTGAATCTTCGCCTTGATCAGCACCATTCTGTGCCACTGATGTAATGAGAACGCCATTGGTCAAATCGTCCGTCGCAGATGAACCCACTTGCACCGTATAATCACCGCGACTCGAACCGTCTCGGACTTGAAGCCCATTGATGGAGGTAGTTGTCGTGACCGTCACCGACTCTGTCGTGTTCGCTAAATCGTTTTCAACTACTTTGATGCTTGCAGCCGAGATGCCATGAGCGGTCAATGCGCCAGATACCAAGTTCACTGAAAAGTTTTCGAAGGTCACATTGCCCGCATCCGGTGCGACGTCCCACATGAAAATTCGGCTCGCTCCATCCAACCGCCATCCCGTTCCCGCGCCCGTAAGCTCGGGATCGGACAAGCTATCGTAAATCCATGTGCTGCCGCCATTCAGCGAAAGTTGAACGCGAGAGTTGAAGGTGGTCGTTTCCGAACCCGCATCAGTCACCCGCATAAGAATAGTCACTTCCGTCCCGTAAGTGCTGGCTCCCATTGTCAGGACATCTGCGTTCAAATCAGCGGCCAATCCCGATGATGCAGAGTCAATCCGCTTTCCGATTTTGTAGAAATTATTGGCGCTGTTCGTCCGATAAAGTTGAAAACCGAAATCCCAACTGAAAGCGTCGCTTTCCGTCGTCCCCAATGCGAACGAAAACCGCTGGGTTCCTGCTGATGCATTGTTCATGCTGATCGCGATATCGTACACAACCGGATTGGCCGCCGTGGCAGCGCTAATCCCGAGCGCCGGACCGAAATCGAAAGCCGTTGTTCCATTGGCTGAAAGGACAAAGCGCCCTGGATTAATTGCCGGAGAAACTTGTAATTTACTGCCAGTGATTGTGTAAGCAGTCGTTGCTTTGGTCCCGGTATTTACATAACGCAATCCTGCTGCCGCGGAACCGGTCAAGCGAGTGGTCGGGGGATTTATCCCTGAGTTGACCCCCGCACTCAATCCAAAGCCCGTTCCCGATCCAGTTACATTATACGCATCACTGACAATCACCGTTGCTCTAAGGGTGGCGCCGTGAGCGAGAACGATGTAGAGCAAACCAGACAAAAATGTAAGCTTATGAAATGTTTTCATAATCGGTTTTTACCCGACGCAAAACCTGAGAATACACCGCTGGCTTGAAACCAGCAGAAAGCGCTGTTTTGTTGTGGGTCGGTGGCGACAGTAGGAAAAAGCAACGGGCGTGAGAATACCCGCAAATTAGGGTAGCGAGCGGACGGAGTCTCTCAACCCGATCGGTTCGATTGAATTAACCGCGTCTCATAAAACAAATGCACTACATGAGACCGCGTCTAGGTTAAGCTTCGCTTTAACTTTGGAGACGTCACTTATTGCCAGTTTGTAACGATGGGGATCCCGAAAGAATTCAATTGGAGAAGGCGAGCGCTGCTCAACACTGGAAAACGTTCCTGTAGCGAGGGATCGGACAAGAGCGGGAACCCTGTCGGGGTTCTTCGTAGCATCAGGTCACCAGCCCCAGCCATATCGGGCTACACCCAATTGGCCGGGGAACTGGTCCTGAAGAGTGTCAGAAATCAAAAACCTTTTTTGCCTGATGCTTTGATTTTGGCCCATCTGGCTTTAGCCAGTGCGGAGAGTCTGGCCTTTCCTGCCGCGCTGATCGTCGGCTTTTTGGCGGCAGCTTTCTTGGCCGGTGCAGATGAAGGCTTATTACCACCTTTGTTCTTTGCGGCCCAGCGCGCCTTCATCAAATCGGAGAGTCTGGCTTTGGCTGCGGCGGACATCGGTTTGCGACCCGAGGGAGCTTTACTCGCTGCCGCTGGGGTGCTGGCTTTGATTTGAGCCCAGCGCGCCTTTGCGGCAGCACGCAACTCAGCTTTCCTGGCTTCTGACATGCCTGAACCGGCGGCTGCCTTTTGTGGCGATCCATTAAAGACAGATGAAAGCTCGCTCTGAAGCTTTTCGATTTGTTCTTTGATTTGAACTGCTCGTTTTAGTTGATCTAAGGATAATTCGGATACGTTTGACATATTTTGTATATATAGGTGTAGCTGCATGACCTGTCAACGTAGAAGCACCAAAGGCTGGTCGGCAACCTTCTCGTTCTTCTTTGTTGCTATCTGACTATCCTGTGTTCGTAGCCATATGGAAATTTTTTCCTTCACCTCCGCCCGTCTGCCTTTAGACTTTCAACGCATGAACAAACCTGACTTCCTTTTGAGCAATGCCCTCGCACCTTCCACGATCCAACTGGTCCTGAAAAGTAAGAACCGGGCCGAGGTGTTGCGTGAACTGGTTTCCTCGATTCCCGAAATCGCCGACCGTCCCGATGCGCAACAAACACTTGTTCGCGCCCTGGAAGAACGCGAGCAACTTCACAGTACAGGAATCGGCGATGGCGTCGCGCTGCCACATGCCCGCAACGCGTTGGTCGGCCTTGTTGATAAAGCAATCATCGTATTTGCACGGCATCCGCAGGGCATTCCTTTCGGCGCGATCGACAACAAGCCGACTCGTCTTTTCTTCCTACTCCTGGCGCCAACCGTCACTCAACACCTCGCGCTCCTGGCTCGCATCAGCCGCTTGCTGCGCGATCCGAAACTGCGACAGAATCTCCTTGTGACTGAAACTCCTGAGAAAGCAATCGCCCTGGTTCGTGACGCAGAAGAAAAGATGATGAAGTAACAATGACTCGGCACTAGAGTTCCCCGCTAAAACCTTGTTGGCGCAAGGCTTCATAGAGCACCAGCGACACGCAGTTCGATAAATTAAGCGAACGCGATTGCGCATTGAACATAGGTATGCGCAACCAACTTTCGGGAAACTGTTCCAACAACGCCTTTGGTAAACCCGCCGTCTCGCGTCCAAACACCAGATAGTCGTCCGGCGAATAGTTCACTTCGGAATAAACCCTCGTTCCGCCGGATTCCACAAACCAGAGTTGTGCTGAGGCCGGAAGCTGCTTGAGAAATTCATTCCAGCTCGCCCAACGATGCCACTTCACTTGCTGCCAGTAATCCATTCCAGCGCGCTTCAATCGCGCATCATCCAGCTTGAAGCCAAACGGCTCGATAAGATGAAGCGTTGAATTTGTCGCCGCGCAAAGTCGGGCCACGTTGCCGGTGTTCGGCGGGATTTCCGGTTCAACGAGAACGACGTTCATAGCTTTAGCCGTGGATACTTAGAGGATCTCATGAACCTTTCTTCGCCGCGTCTCCACGTCTCCGCGGTTTCGTCCCGTAAAAAACTTTCCATAAAACCAGACCGAGGGCAGGCGCGGTCATTCCGGCTACCCGCCGATCTTTGCTCGCCAGAATATTTTGAATCTCACCCGACCCAATCTTCCCCTGCCCGACTTGCACCAGCGTGCCTACAATCCCGCGACACATTTTGTAGAGAAAGCCGTCCCCTTCAATGATCACTGTGAGCAATTCCCCGCTTCGTTTGATGTCGCAACGAGTCAAGGTGCGCACCGTTGATTCCATTTCATAACTCCGCCTGGCAGCCAGCGATTTGAAATCATGTTTGCCAATAAAGACTTTCGCTGCGGCACGCATCGCTTTCATGTCCAGTTGGTGCCCAACATGCCAGGCTTGATGGCGCAGAAGCGGATTCATCGCATGATGGTTCCAGACGAAGTAACGATACTGTTTCCCTTTCGCATCAAAGCGAGCATGGAACTTCTCCGCGCAACGCGCTGCCGACATCACGCGAATGTCAGGAGGCAGATATGCATTGATCGCCAGCGCAAGTTTCTCCAACGACATTTTAAACTCAGCCTCAGGAATTTCCACATGCGCAACCATCCCGAGCGCGTGGACGCCAGTGTCGGTGCGGCTCGAACTGTGAATCCGTTTGACGCTGGGAAAAATTTTCGCCAGCGACTCCTCCACCTTCTGCTGAACACCCAACCCAACCTTCTGAATCTGCCAACCGGCATAGTTCGTCCCGTCGTAGGCGATGGTGAGTTTGAATTTGAGCACAACTAGAAACTGCCACTCTTAACGATTCGCGAAGCTGTCCAGATAACTTTGCAAGAGAATCGCCGCCGCGGTCTTATCCACTTTCTCTTTTCGTTTGTCACGGCGCACATCGGCCTGAATCAAAAAGCGATTCGCCTGCGCGCTCGTCAACCGCTCATCCCACATCTTAACCGGCACCGCAATCGTCTCCTTCAACACCGCCACAAATTCTTGAACCTTCGCCGCCGCCGGACCATAGCTGCCATCCATGTTGCGCGGCAGTCCGACGAGAATCTGGTCCACCTCTTTCTCGCGAATGATTTCCTTCAGCCTAATTAGAAACGCAGTGAACGGTTCCGTGAGAATGAACTCCAACGGCAGAGCAATCATCTGCATCTCATCGCTGATCGCAACACCGATGCGTTTGGTTCCGTGGTCAAGAGCAAGAATACGCATTGCCTCTTACGATTGAATTTCATTGGCAAAATGCCAATAACAAATTTCCTTTTAGGCAAAGTCTTTAAGGAGCCATGTCGCCTTTTCGAAAAAGGGACTTGACCTCTCTCCTTGAATGTTCAGGCTCGCTCCCAGCAAATCCACCTTACGGAAAAAAGGGAAAGTACTTATGCCAACGTGTTACGAAATTGATTCCAGTCGCGCCAGTCTCAAAGAGTATTCGTGGGGTTCCAAGAACCCAATTGTCCTGCTCATTAGCATCGTCATAAAACTTTTGCGCATCCGCATTCCTGGTTCAAGCGACGATCCCAACATCGATTCCACGCTCGGCTGTGTGGTGGAAAGTTTACCTACGGATGTCTCGGAACGATTCGCGCCGATTGTCAGCGAACTCTCCAGCCTCGGTTTTTATGATCCCACTTTTCATTTCATGGAAGATCTTGGCACCCAGACGCGGCTCTATTGGGCCACACTTCGGCATACTTCCGGCCAACACATTGCGCGAGTGCATTATCGTTACTGGGGCAAGGCGCAGAACCACGACCGCGGAACGTTTCCGCTTTTCATCACCGCATTTGTCGATGGAACCTTCCTCGTTTCCTCGTCCGGCAAACCAGATGTCGCCGCGCCAAAAACGGTGCAGATGAATCGCATGCCGCGCGCGCCCCTGGCAAAGCTCTTGGCCGAACACACTCGCCTGGCCAATGCCGCGCTGTTATCTAAATCAGTTCGCCCAATTAATAATCGCAATGAGATCATTGCCGCGACGGAAAGCCTACACTTGCTGCAAAGAGATTTTCATCTCGCCCGCGGTTTCTTTCGCGAACGTAGCGTCAAGGAACAGGCTCAAACTGCGCAGTTCTCTGCGTCCGTAGAAGAAGCTCGCGCCAGTGGCATCGAATATCCCGAGGTGATGGCAGAGCTCACGCGCTTGCAGGAACAGAAACCAAAATGGATTTCCGGTTTGTGGATGCTTGTGCTCTCCGCCATCGCTTTCATGGCTGCCGGAAGCGCGCAGTGGAACTGGAAAACCACACTCTGGCTCATCCCGATTCTTTTGTTTCACGAATTCGGGCATTGGATCGCCATGCGGATTTGCGGCTATCGCAATCTGCGAATGTTTTTCATTCCCTTTTTCGGAGCTGCGGTTACCGGAAAGAGCTGGAACGTGCCTGGATGGAAAAAAGCTTTGGTCTCACTCGCCGGTCCGCTACCCGGAATCTTTTTGGGCGTGTTCCTTGGTGTGGCCGGAATGATCTGGAACATCCCGATGCTACAACAGGCCGCGTTGATGCTGATCCTGCTCAATGCTTTCAATCTTCTCCCTGTTCTGCCGCTGGACGGCGGACATTTCCTCCACTCCATCTTGTTCTGTCGCAACCGCTGGCTCGATATCACCTTTCGCACCGTTGCTGTCATCGCGCTGCTCAGCCTTTCTGCTTTCGGGATGGGCAAAGCGATGATGTATATCGGCATCGTTCTCGCCATCGCCCTGCCCGTGGCCTTCAAAATGGGCAAGATCACCGACCAGCTCCGGCGCGAACCGCTTCCCGTTCCCACGCCGGGCGAAGACAGAATCCCCGCCGAGACCGCCAAGGCAATCATCACGTCCGTGAAAACTGCCTTGCCAAAAAATGCCAGCAACAAGGTCCTCGCCCAACATTCTCTCAACATCTTCGAGACCCTCAACGCGCATCCGCCCAACGCCTGGGCGAGCTTCGGGCTCCTGGCGCTTTATGGCAGTGGATTCATTGCATCTATCCTTTTCGGCGTGCTCCTGGTCATAAGCAAGGAGGGACGCATCGGCGATTTCATGCGCTCGGCCGCGAACCAGCCACGGCACACCCTCGCGTGCAACAGCACCCGTTCGTGGCAAGGATCTTCCGTCGATTCATCTCAATCGCAGAACTTCATCGTCACCACTTTCAAGAAACCTGCTTTGGCTCAGACCGCTTTCAGTGAAGTCACTCCACAATTGCCCGCTACTTCAGGCGCGACGCTCTTTGGTGACTCACTAATCATTAGCTTGCCCACCAGTGACAATCGTGCGCGCGAGGAATGGTTCGAGAAATTGCAGGCACGTTCCACCAACCTCTTCGTCGCCGTCAGCAACAGTTCACTCAGCATTTCATTGACCTTCGTTGCTCAAAGCGCTGTCGTCGCAAAAGAGATTAATGAAGATCTCGAACAATATTTCGGCGCGCAAAGCATGGGCCAAATCCTTCCGCCATGGGATCCCGCCTACGCTCAACCTGCGTTCGCTCATCACCGTGAGTCGCGCCGCGTCTGGAGCGAAATTCAAAAGACGATCACCGACCATTGGAAGGACACCAACTTCATCAGCTACACCGCAAAAATTGCCGCCGCCCAACGTAAAGGCTCTGCGGATGAAGCCAACCGTTTGGCTCAAGAACAACAAGAGCGCGGAAAACTCGTATTGGAAAACAGCCGCAAAGCCATCCACGACAAATATGCAACAACTGCTTTCGCCTCAATGGTCGACCTAGAAGCCGAGCTCGCGAAGATTCATTACACCAACCGGCAGGAACGCGCCGCCTTGACCAGCAAATTAGCTCTGGAACTAGGCGGCACCTCCGACCCGCATCACGCGTCCTATTCTTTTGGAAACGTCAGCCGCAACGGACTGTTGCTGGAAGTTTCCTATCTCTCGCTTCAACATCCGGATAAAAGTTTGCCGCAACTACTCGATTGGCTTTGCCAGAAATATTCGACCCAGATTCGTTACAACTTCCAGAACTTCGGCGGCGGTTCGGGTTATGACGACGATGAGTTATAACCGTGTCACTCAGGCAACACCGCTTGCAGACGACGGATATCGAACTTCTCTTCCGGCGTGTTGACCGTCTCACCGTAACTCTCTAGAGCTCGTGCGCTGCGCCAGCGCCAATGTTCCGCGTGACCATCGGCGAAGGCGATGTTCTGCCCCTGACTGTGACGATGGGTCGAACAATTCTGCCAGACGTCGCTCGGCTCTTTGTAGAAAAGAAACAGCCCATCCTCGATCGTGTTTTCATTCTCGTCCAATAAAGTGAAAACCTTAGTTGGTTGGCGCATCTGGGAAAAGCGTGTCAGGATTCCCGTCTGTGATTCAGGCGGCACCATCCCGGTATGTTCGGGAGCCAGGTCGCCATTGAGAAAGTAATTCACCGAATAAGAGCGGATGCGCGCCGTTGAAGAATTTCGCAAGGTGGAACGGTCGCTCGCGCAATGGAAAACCTTCGTGTCGCCGAGGTAAGGATAAATGCTCCCCTTCTTCAAATCATCCGGGTCTGCGCTGAAAGTCGTGTCACCCGTCACCCACGAATTGCTCACGCTTGCAATCACGTCCCCGCTCACCCGCTCCTTGTTCTCCGCTAACGCACCCTGATGATCGTCTCCGTACATTCCGTAAGCGAGTTCCAGTTGCCGCAGATTGTTCAGGCAGGATATCTGTTGCCCTTTGGCCTTCGCTCGGGAAAGCGCTGGAAGCAACATCGCCGCGAGAATGGCAATGATCGCAATCACCACCAGAAGTTCGATCAAAGTAAATGCGTTACGTTTTTGCACGAGGTTGGGATTGGACGACTTCCAACCTCAGTCGTCACGTCAAATCGCGAATAAGAAAGATAGAAAGCCTGATCCAACCGACATTATCTTGAAAGCACCTTGTGGCACTCGCCGGACTTAGAGATGGAGTATGACCCTGCATCTTAAATCGCGCTGAGCTTTGGGTCGTTAAGGCAATTATGACACGTCTCAACAATCCAGTCTTGTTTTTGGCCACTTCAAACCGCCGTGGTTAGGCTGAAAAGACTCTCAATGGGAAATTCGCGCCAAAGCAGAACGGTCAGAACAATTGCAACCTGAATTCCGATTCACATTATGACCATGACGTGTAGTATCACATTAAAGTGCGACAATGGATTACTGATCGACTAATGAAACGGACAACAGCAATTTGGGTTGTGCTTTTAATGGTTGCTGCATGGTGTTGCTGGCTACCCCTTCCTTCTGCTCAGACTCCTCGTATCCGCGATGTTGATAAGGCCGATAATTCTCAGCACATATACTTGTTAGGGTCGACGACCTCTACGATTCCGAGCACTGCCACAATTACCGGAATTTTAACCGATCCGCAGTTTCGAGTGGTGATTCGTGCGCTGGAGCAGCGCGGCGGCAATGATCTATTAGCGGCGCCTAAAGTGACCACTCTACCTTCGCGGTCTATCAATCGAGTATTTTTTGATAAAACACTTTTCATTACAAACCGCTAAGCACGATTCATCTCCACTAACAAATCGCTGATCGCCAGCCGTCGCCTGGTGGACCATAGCTTTATGCGGAACCGATCGGATAAACCACTTTGTTCGTGCCGGCATCTTCATGGCGTTTCCGCCCAACACCCATGGTGTGGTCTTTTTTGTTACTTCGCACTTTCGGACGGGCGTCAGGGCAATTAACTTCAATGAAATATCGTTCTTCATTTAATCTTTCAGAACTATGGCTGGAAAAAAACGTGACTTTAGTGGCTCACCGGAATTCGCGGAGAATCCTTTTGCTGCCCTGAGCAGTGCGGGCTTGCCGTTCGGGCCTGAGATTCTCCCGAACGAGATTACGGAATCGACCGCGTCAAAAAAGAACCGTGGCCGCGTGGACATCATCCGACAGAAAGCAGGACGTGGCGGCAAAACCGTCACTGTCGTAGCGAATTTCATTGGCATCGGGCTGCCCGAAAAAGAAAAACTCGCCAAGCAGATGCAGCAAGCATGCGGTGCTGGCGGCACGGTCAAGGACGGTCAAATCGAAATTCAAGGGGACAAACGCGAGGAAGTTGCTCGCATCCTGAGTGACGCGGGTTTCCGCCCTGTGTTCGCGGGAGGTTAACTGTTGTGTTGGAATTATTTATCTGTGAAACAATTTGATTTTGATGTGGCGGTGGTAGGTGGCGGCAGTGGTGGTTATGCAGCAGCTCGGACCGCGGTCAGTGCCGGATTAAAAACGGTGGTGCTTGAGGGCGGCGAAGAAGTAGGCGGGCTTTGCATTTTGCGCGGCTGCATGCCGACCAAGGCATTGCTCTACGCCTCGGATGTTTTGCATCTGGCCCGCAATGCAAAAGTTCTAGGACTTAAAATCCCGAAAGCTGGTTTTGATTTCGCAAAAGTGATGGCGCGGAAAAATGCGATGATCAAAGAATTCGCCGATTATCGCCATGACCAGTTAAAGAGCGGGAAATTTCATTTCATTCGCGCCAAAGCGCGCTTTATCGATTCGCACACTCTCGCACTGGACAATGGTAAATCCGTCACTGCTAAGAATTTTATTCTCAGCACTGGCTCCACCATCGCTCCCTCTCCTCTGCCCCATTTAAAACAAGTTGGCTGCATCACGAGTGACGGCGCCCTTTCGCTTAAGAAATTACCAAAGTCACTCATCGTTCTCGGCGGCGGCGCGGTCGCGGTTGAGTTCGCGTATTTTTTCCAATGCTTCGATGTGAAGGTCACTCTCGTCCAGCGCAGCGAACATCTCGTGCGCGATTTCGACACTGACGCAGGAGATACATTGGCGAAAGTTTTTCGCCGCGAAGGTATGATCGTTTACAGTTGCACCCGCCTCATTGATGCTTCAGAAAAAAATAAATTGAAATGCGTCTCTTTCGAGCACGAAGGAAAAACCAAACGGGTCAGTGCACAGGAAATTCTTTACGCGCTCGGACGAGTTCCCAACACCGCCAGTCTCGAACTGGACAAAGCCAGTGTAGCGACGGATTACGGACGGATCGTTGCTAATCCTCAGATGCAAACGACGGCACCGCACATTTACGCTGCGGGCGATTGCACCGGACCGCACGAAATTGTCCACATAGCAATTCAACAAGGAGAAATTGCGGCACACAACATCGCGCATCCGCACAAGAAAAAGACGATTGATTATCGTTTGCTCACGAATATTGTTTTCACCGAGCCTCAAATTGCCAGTATCGGACTCACCGAAAAAGAAGCGCAGTCCAAAAGCATTTCGTATCTGGTCGCGAGCTATCCTTTTGCCGACCACGGAAAATCGCTCATCATGGAAGCAAAAGATGGCTTCGTGAAATTGCTCGCCGATCCAAAGACTGGAGAAATCATTGGCGGAAGTTGTGTGGGACCAACCGCCAGCGAGTTGATTCACGAAATTACCGCCGCGATGCACAAGCGAATGACGGTTCATGAACTTGCAGCGATGCCACATTATCATCCCACGCTCGCCGAGATCTGGACTTATCCCGCTGAAGAACTCGCGGAAAAGATTTCTTTCAGCAACAACCTTTGATTTCTTTCGCGTCCCCGTTTAGGTGCGCTAATTCCTTCTGCTCCAATTCTCGCATGCGTTCGACTTTGGAGAGCGATCTTCCGGCTTCGAATTCTGATTTGACCCACGCTGCCACCACCATTTTCGCCAACTCAGGGCCAATCACGCGTGCGCCCATCGTCAGCACTTGCGCGTTATTACTTTTGCTCAACCGTTCGGCGGAATAAACGTCGTGACACGTCCCAGCAAAAACGCCTTCCACTTTATTCGCGACCATCGCCATTCCAAGACCAGTGCCGCAAATCAAAATTCCTCGCTCAAATTCTTTTGCCGAAATCTTCTTCGCCAGATTGTAACCGATGTCGGGATAATCGACTTTGCTTTGCGCGCTGCGATTCAGGTCGGTCACATCGACACCTAAGGCACGTAACTGATCCAAGATTGGTTGTTTCAACGCCAGACCCGCATCATCGCAATCAATCGCAAGTTTCATATTTTCTCTGCTTCTGTTTCAGAATTTTCTTCGTAACCGTGAGCTTTCGCTGGCCACGATAAGGCGAACATTCCTGCTCCTAGGCAGGCACAAATCAGCATTCCGGCAAAGCCCATGTTCCATCCATATTTTTGCACGATATACCCCAAGCCCCACCCCGATAAAATTGTGCTGGCATAACCAAAGATTCCGGTAAGCCCCACAGCGGTGGCGGCAGCATGTTTGGTGGCGAGGTTTGCCGAAATAATTCCGATCAACGCTTGCGGGCCGTAAATGAAAAAGCCTGCGCAACAGAGAAGTCCCGTGCTCAACCACGGCGTTTGGTTCGGCAATTTCCAAAATAACAAAACGAAAACGCCAGCGAGCATCATGAAAAATAAAGCAGTGCGTGAACCGCGTCCGGCGAAAAATTTATCCGTCAGCCATCCCGCAAGAAGCATCCCGATGACACCTGATATTTCAAAAGCGAAAACCATCCAACCCGCGTGATTCAGTTTGATTCCTTTAGTCTCTGACAACAACGTTGGACCCCAATCAAGGACGGCGTAGCGGATTGTATAAACAAAGAAATTCGCGATCGAAACAAACCAGATGTAGCGATTGGCAAAAACCTGTTTCATCACGAAAGACGAACCCGAGGGCGACTTAACATTTTTTGTGGAAGCAGTTCCTTCTACTTCTGGAAGACCCAACGACGGCGGTGTATCACGCAACGTGAAGAATAAAACTATGGCAACAACAATCGCGATTCCTGCTGGAACAAAGAAACAAAGTCGCCAATTACGCGCGATCATTTCACCGTGCGGCGCGACGAGATAACCGCAAAGCACCACAATCAAGCCCGCACCAATCGAATGTGACGTATTCCAGATGGCAAACTTGGTCGCAAATTCCTTCGGGGAAAACCAATGAGTCATCAGTCGCGCGCACGGCGGAAAACCCATGCCTTGAACCCAGCCGTTGATCATCCAGACGATTCCAAGAGTCACGACGGCGGAACTGAAACCGAAAAAAATGTTCATCACCGCAGAGAGAATCAAACCGGTCGCCATGAACACTCTTGCGTTGGCGCGATCCCCCAAAAAACCATTCGCGAATTTTGAAACGCCATAAAGCAAACCGTGCAAAGTGAGAAATAATCCCAAGTCTGTTTTGGTGATGCCGAGATCTTTGGCCATCGCCGGCATCGCCACACTGAGATTTTTGCGCACAAAATAAAACAGCGCGTAGCCCACAATGGTCGAAATGAGGACGCGTCGTTGCCAATAACGATACTGTGATTTGATCTCCGCCGGATCGGTCAACATCACGTCCGCCGGTGGATCGGGCTGAAAAATTCCGAGCAAACCTTTCTTTGTCGAAGGCGCAGACGGCGGTTCTTGTCTAAGACTTGGCGTCATGCAATTGCTGGAGCGGACTCGGGTTTGTTTTCAATCGGCCAAACACCCTCTTCGCCAAATATATTTTCCAGCGCGCCTTCCAGAATTCCCGTGCGCACCACGACATCCAAAATCGTGAAGCGCCGGCGAATGTGATACGCCATTTGAAAACTTGCGCGAAGTCGTTCGCGGGAAATGCCGATTTCCTCCGGCGACGTCGGCGCGCCAACCGCTTGCAACATTCCTCTTAATTCATTGAATGGAAGAAGCTGTTGGCGAAGTTTCAATTTCAATTGCGGCCAATCACTTTGCAGTTTCTGCAATTGCTCACGGAGTTTTTCGGGATTGCTGTATTTGGCTAAAGTTTCTTCCGCGGCTTTGTCCGCGAAATCGTCGCTCGCAAAAAGTTTTCGCACGTCAGCTTCTTGCGCTTTTTCATCCGGCCAATTTTCGCAGCAACGTTCGACATCCAATTTTTCAATCGGCTGTTCGAGAAAGTATTCGTAGAGCGCAGTGACGGCGAGAGTCGCAACACCCACTTTGAATCCGTGCGATGGAGCCGCGCCGTTGTGCGTGTGATGTTGCATGTCCCACAGATGACTGAACTGATGTTCCGCACCGCTAGCAGGGCGACTCGAACTCGAGGATTGCATCGCGAATCCACCAAGCATCAAACCTTCGACGAGTTGACTAACGGCTGCGGGATTTCGTGCTTCCACTCCCGCAGCATCAGCGATCGATTCGCGCAAGCCACCTTGCACAATGTTCCAGGATTGCGGATCAATCGCTTCAGCTCCGAGCGCGTCGGCAAGAATCCAATCCGCGCCCGCCGTGACTTTGGAAATTAAATCGGCGTAACCCCACGCGTTCATTTTTCCAGGCGCGTTGCAGATAATATTCAAGTCCGCCACAACCGCCGTTGGCGCGGGACAAAGGAAGGTTTGCTTTGAACCTTTGTACGTAATCGAAGCGCCGAACGCGGTGTAGCCATCCATCGAAGCAGCAGTGCCGACGCACATGTAAGGCCGCTGCGTGCGATGCGACGCGAGTTTGGTCAAATCGTTGATTGTGCCAGAGCCGACTGCAACTGGGATGGCCGAATGTTTTTTTAAAGCGGCCTCCAGTTGTTCGACGAAACGAAATTCTGCATACAAATCCGGATCGTCAAAAACAAATGGCTTTCCCATCGGATGTTTCGCGGTGGCGAATGCGGTGAAAACCTTTTCACCCGCAACGTCCCAGGTGTTTTTATCAGTCACGAGCACTGCGGTCTTGTCGCCGAACTGCTCACGAAAAACGCGCGGCGTGATTTCCAGAATATTCGTCCCGATTTCCAGAGCGCGGGTTTCGCGCGCGGCGGCAAGTGCTTCTTTCAGTGAAAGTTTTTTTGTGAAATTCATTTCTGCAAATCACTTTTTATTTTTACGGTCGTAATAATCGCGCACCGCTTTCACCACGACATCGGGATGGTCGGTTGCAAACGCCATCGCGCCAAGATCCATGAGTTGCCAATAAACTTCCGGCTGATTCACGTCCCACGGCAACACCTGGAAAATGACATTGTGCTTGCGCAGTTCTGTTCCCGTGTCGCGGAGGAATTTGCGTGAAAGATTAAACGGCTCGGCGTTCGCGCTGTTTGTGTTTAAACGAACGTGAAATTGCAGTTGCGTGATGTCCGCAAAATTCGCCGATCGCACCTCTTCCAACCGTTTCGTTAACTCCGCCTCCGTACCACCCATCCAATTCAATGTCTGCGCTTCGGGAACCAGTTTTTTGAAATCGCGAATCATCTCGTATTTCGTCGTCGTGAAAACAATTTGTTTGGTCACACCGGTTTCGCGCACTTCGTTTGCGAGTTGTTTCAAATCCACATTTTTGATGTCGAGATACAGGCGACGTTCCGGTTTGCCGCGCATGATTTTAAACACGTCAGAAATTTTTGAAACGTGGCGACCTTCAAAGCTTTCCCCTTTCCATCCGCCGACATCGAGCTTCGACAATTCGGCGAACGAAATATCTTTCACGCCTTTCTTTTTCATTTCTGGCGGCGCATTTTTCACCGTGCGTTCGAAGTTGGCGTCGTGAAACGCGACGATCACGCCGTCCTTTGTTGTGCGCAAATCAGACTCCGGCCAGGTATGCATCTTCCAACCAAGTTCGAAAGCTTCGAGAGTATTTTCCGGCGCAAGTTCACCGGCGCCGCGATGACTTTGAATGACAAATTTTTCCAGCGGCCAATCTTTGCGCAGCGACCATTTTTGTTCTGCGGAACCTTTCGCGGCCTTTTCGGTTTGCGCAAAGCAGCCAGTCGCCATCGTCGCCAAAGCACAGACAACAAATAATTTTTTCATTTTCAGTATTTTGATTTCGCGGACACGTGCTCCTGAAAGCAAGCGGTAAATTGAAACATTGCTGACGATCTTGCCGGAAACCATTTGAAGAATAAAGTCCCGCCCTGATTTTTCGGAAAAATATTTACGGTCATTGATTTTGCAAAGGCCTTTCAAATATTCTCCGCCGATGTCCAACTACGTCCTGAATCCGGTTCCTTGCGAAACATGGCGTTGCTGACTCCATCACGCCGACGCTGGATTATTCTCGCCATCATTTTTAGCGCGCTCGTGCTCAATTATTTTGATCGGCAGATTGTTTCCATTCTCAAGCCGAAGTTGAAATTGGAATTCGGTTTGGATGATTCGGGTTACGCGCGGCTGGCAAATGTTTTCACCGTTTGCTACGCAACCATGTATCCCGTCGCGGGCTGGTTGGTGGATCGTTTCGGAGCGCGCAGCATCATGCTGACGGGAATTTTTTCGTGGTCACTGGCCTGTTTGGGAGCGGGATTCACGCGGACTTTCGGCCAACTTGTTTTTTTTCGCGCCATGCTGGGCGTTGCTGAACCACTCGGATATCCATCGCAACTTCGTGCGGTGACCATGTGGTTTCCCGGTTCGCTGCGCGCGACGGCAAATAGTCTTTGCGTTGCTGGAGGAACTATCGGGGCAATCATCGCACCGCCGCTCGTCGCTTTTCTCTCCCTGAATTTCGGATGGCATTCTGCATTTATCGTCCCGGCGATTCTCGGTCTGACCGTGGGACTTTTTTGGTGGCTCATTTATCGAGACCCGCCCAAAGAAATAGCGCAAGCCGCCTTTGCCGACACTCCCGCGCAAGAATCAAAATTCACCTGGCCCCAACTGTGGCGCACGCGAAGTCTCTGGGGAATTTTGCTCATCCGATTCATCAGCGATCCTGTTTGGTATTTCTGTTTGTTCTGGTTGCCAGGCTATTTGCAGGAGCAATCCGGTCTCACGCTCAAACAAATCGGCATGGTCGGATGGATTCCATTTCTCGCGGCGGACCTCGGTGGAATCGGGAGCGCGGCGTGGTCAGATAAATTAGTTCGCGGTGGAACAGATCCGTTGCGCGCGCGGAAAATTATGCTCACGACCACCGCCGTTCTCGCTCCGGTTTGCGCGCTGACACCGCATCTGCCACATCCCGCCGTCACGCTGATTATTTTTAGCATCGTCGGCGCAGTATGTTTGAGTTGGCTGTTCAGCTTGAGCGTCGTGATCGCCGAAACATTTCCGCAAGCTAACGTGGGGAGCGTTTTGGGAATTGCCGGCGGATTCGGCGCAGCGGGCGCGATGCTGTTCAATATTTTTGTCGGCAAAGTGATTGGAACAGTCGGCGCTGGAAAAATGTTTGCAGTGATGGCTATCCTGCATCCGCTCGCGGTCCTGATCTTGTGGACAATGATTCGTCCCGAAAAGCCGAAGAGCGAAACGATTTCAAATTTGAATGAACAAATTCCATGAAATGAAACGAAGAAATTTTCTTAAACAAATTAGCATCGCGGCTTCGCTCCCGTTACTCGGACGTGCTGCCATTGTAAATGCTGCTGAACCAGAAGCGAAAGTGATTAGCAACTCGCACAAAATCCTATCATGCAATGTTCGCGTCGATGTTCCGGGCGATGCCAAAACCGGAGACAGTTGGAAAAATCGAAGAGAAATGTGCGCGGATATCATTAAGGCACAAAAGGCTGACATGTTTGGTTTGCAGGAAGCGCAGGCGCCGCACGTTAATTATTTGAAAACTCGCATGCCCGAATACGACACTTACGCGCTTTCGCACGCACCGGATTATTTTCATCCCATCGACGCGATTTTCTTTTTACGCGAGCGCTATGAACTAATTTCCTGCGGCGGATTCTGGCTTTCGGAAACACCGCACGTTGCTGGTTCCAAAAGTTGGGACACGGCGAACCCGCGTCTCGTGAATTGGGTTCATTTAAAGGAGCGCAGTTCTGAAAAAGAATTTCGTTATTGGAACACGCACCTCGATCACAAAGGCCAAAAAGCTCGCGAACATGGTGCGTCGATGATCGTTCAAGCGAGCGCCGTGTTGCCGAAAGATTTTCCGCAACTGCTCAGCGGCGATATGAATGCCAGCGTCAACAATCCTGCGATCAAGAATTATAGAGACGGTGGCTGGATCGACATTTTTTCAGCCGTGAATGGACCAAAGGATCCCGGATTTACTGCGCACGGATTCAAAGGTGTAAAAGATGTGGCAAAAAAACCGGATGGTTCGCCACGCGAAAAGATCGATTGGATATTTTGTCGCGGCGCGGTCAAACCGTTGAGCGGCGCGGTGATTCGCGATTCGCGGAACGGCCATTATCCGAGCGACCATTTTTTTGTTTCAGCAGAAGTAGAAATTTAATTTCCCATGCCAATCACTTCCATCAACGAACCCGAAAGAACCATTCCCGTTCGCGCTGAATACGATGTGCTTGTCGTTGGTGGCGGCCCAGCGGGACTCACTTCTGCGCTCGCCGCTGTTGAAGACGGATTGAAAGTTGGCTTGATCGAGAGCCGCAGTTTTGTCGGTGGCAACATGACCATTGGATTACCGGTGCTTGGTTTCCTTGGACAAAAAGGAAATCAAATCATCAAAGGTCTTCCGCAGAAATTTATTGATCGTCTTAAAGCGCGCAAAGGCGCGAGCGAACATCGCCCCTGCCCGCTTCACATGGGCATCACGCTCGTCGAACCAGAAGCTGTGAAGACGGTCGCGCTCGAAATGCTCACCGAGGCGGGCGTCGATGTGACTTTTTACACGAACTGCGCAGGCGTCGTGATGGACGGCGACAAAATCAAAGGCGTGATTACCGAAAGCAAAAGCGGACGCGAAGCTATCCTTGGAAAAATTGTGGTCGATTGTACCGGCGACGGCGATGTGGCGTTTCGTGCTGGCGTCCCATGCGAAAAAGGAAATGAAAAAGGCGGCATGCAACCGCCGACGCTGATGTTCTGCATCGCTGGTGTGGATACGGAAAAATTGCGCATGAGCATCGCCAACCAATCGCGCACTTACCTCACCGATTTTATTCCCGCAGAATATTTCGGGCAGAACAATCAGTTCATCGTCGTCGGATTGCGCGAACTCATTGCGAAGGCGCGCGCGGAAAAAAATCTCAAAATTCCAAACGAACGCACCATCATCATTACCGGTCTGCGCGAAGGCGAGGTCTGGATGAACATGACGCGCGTCGCGGGCGTGGACGGCACCGATGCGCGCAGCCTTTCGATGGGCGAAATCGAAGCGCGCCGCCAGATCGATGACATCTACACCTATCTGAAAGGTTACGTCCCCGGTTTTGAAAAATCGTATTTCACCAAGACCGCGCCATTCCTCGGCATCCGCGAAACCCGCCGCATCGTCGGCCATTACGTGATGACACAGGAAGATGTTCTCGGATGCCGCAAATTCGAGGACGCCATCGCCGTCGCGAGTTATCCCATCGACATCCATCGCCCCGGCGACGAAGGGTGCACTCTCATCTGGTGCGGCGATTGTTACGACATTCCCTATCGTTCACTTCTGCCAACGAAAGTGGACAAGCTGCTTGTCGCGGGCCGCTGCATTTCCACCACGCACGAAGCGATGGGCGCAATCCGCGTAATGGCAACGTGTATGGCCATGGGCGAAGCCGCCGGACGCGCCGCGAAAATGTCCGTGAGAGAAAATGTTTCTCCATCGAAGATCAACGTGCAAAAACTCCGTGAAGAACTTGTGGCGAAAGGCGCGTATTTAAGAAATTAGACAAACGAGGTTGCTCATTTCGGCGCATTCCCTGTTCGCAACGCAAACAGATCAGCATCTTTCAGCACGAAATGAAACCGGATCGGTTTTCCGACTAACTCCGATAATTTTTTTCCGTTTTGCCATGCGACAACAGCATCAAGCTCATCGCCGAAAAGTAATTTCATTTCCGTCAGAGTGTTACCGGGAATCGCTTTGCCCTTTTCATCCTGCACCTCCATTTGCACGGAACCCGCCGCCGAAGTCGCGTAGTTTAAGATCAAATTCTTGCCCGTGAAAGTTAAAGGTCGCGTGGTGAATTCTCCACCCGACGCGCCTGCATGAACCGACGCAAAACCGTGTCGCCGCACCGTCACGCGGCGCAGGCGATTGTCCGGCCATGCGTAATGTTCACTGATGTACATAGAGAACTCGTTGGAACTCGCCTGTGCGATTCCGGAAGCCGGCATATTATTTCGATGCGTCCAGTTGCGCTCGTCCAAGCCAGGACGAATCCACGCTTCCAGAAAAGTTCTATCCCAATTTGCGCCGTCGCGGCTGCTCAGGAAAACGGCATCGGATACGCCTGTGTCCTTTATCATACTGGGCTTTGTTCGGTGGGGTATAAAGCGCATGGGAAAAGAGAGAAGATGATGCGACGCACCTGGACACGGCGTCGTTGCACTGGTGTAGAAATGTTCGTACGGAGGCTCTGAGCCATCGGCGGCACGATGGCGATTCGGCACGGGATCGTTCCAATGCAGAAAATCTTCCGACGTGTTGCTTTGCACCGCACGAAAACCGGTGTAGTTGCCGCCGGTCCAATGGCGTGAGTAACAACGATAAACTTTTGTTCGCTTGTCCCAGAATACAATGTTGAGCGAATCAAATGCGCCTTTGGTCATTACCGGCTCGGCGTGCAATTTTTTCCAGCGAATTCCATCGGGCGAACTGAATGCAAAAAGTCTACTCTCGATTCCACCCACCGCTTTATATCGCTCCTCCGGTTTAGCTTTAGGATTGGTGTCGAGGAACGGCGCGAAGTTGTGCGCTTCGACTCCCATGTAAACAATGTTGTTCTCCTTCGAACCTTGAAATTCGTAGAGACCAAGGTTAGGTCGCGTGAAATGAATTCCATCGCTGCTCTCCGCCATGCAGGTGACTTGTTTGTCCGAAGCGTCACCGCCTTCCGGAATGAAGCCGCGATAATAGAGTCGGATCCGCGCGCCGTCCTGGACGACACTGAAATACGCGCTTTCCTTTCCTTCCCATGGCTTATCTAGGGTGAGAACAACTTCTCGGCGAATCGGCGTTTGGAGTTGCAGGGTCACATTGCGGCTCGATTCAATCAGCCAATTGTCCACAAACATTTCTACGCGGGAACCGATGTCCACCGGGGCCTCATTTTCACCGTGAGCGAGCGAAATCGATGCGAGCAATAACAACACGCCGTATTGGAGAACTTTATTTCGCATTCAATGATGCTGTGAAAAACAAAAGTGATTGGTCAATACTTTCTGTCCCACGTATGCTGGAAGAACAATTCTCCGCAAACGAATGAACATAAAACTTTTGCTTCTGCTTTTCCTGGCGGCGCTCTCGACATCCACTGCCGCGGCCAATGACTCGTCGCAAAACTTCTCCACCAAAACAACTGAGAGCGTTTTGTTGTTGGATCAGACCACCGTTGCTCAAACAAAAAATCTGACGCAGAAATTTTTTTCCGCGCAGAAGCATCCGTCGAATCCGGTGATGCAACGCACGGAAAAATGGGAAGGTGTCGGGCCATATCTTTGGGGCAACCGTCTCATGCAGGATGAAAAAACGGGCGAACTGCGGATGTGGTATATCGCTTACGACTACACGGGGAATTTTTATCGCTGGGGTTACGCCACTTCGAAAGACGCCATTCATTGGACGAAACCCGACCTCGGCGTGGAACAATACGGTGGAGCTCCCGCAAAAAATCTTTTACCGCTTGGCGCGCATCCTGAGAAAGGAACGCGTTCCATCGCGCGCGATCCACGTCCCGAAACTCCTTCCGAGCGACGCTATTTAGGAGTGCGATTTACCTACGACGGCGAATTCATTTCGTTTTCACCCGACGGAATTCATTGGGCAGAACATCCGCTGAGTCCGTCCTGGTTCGTTCCCTCGGACATCATTCACGTCATGTGGGATGAGCGTCGAAATTGTTTCACCGCTTATTTCAAAATGTGGGAAGTCAGCGGAACACATGCGCAAACAAATTCTCCTCATGGAAAACCGTTCCTCGCCTACATGTCCACTTACGACATGACCAATAATAACAATGGCACCACAAGTTTCGGCGGACCGATGACACATTTTCGAACTAACGGAGCGGCGGAAGTCCGGCGAACCAACTTTGTTTTGCGAGCAAAAAATCAAGGCAAGGACGACGGCGGCGGCACTTCTCTTTCCGGCGCGTGGTCAGCCAAACGTGTTCAAGCCTGGGCGCAAAGCGACGATGGCATCCACTGGAAAAATGAACAATTAATTTTGCGCGCCGACAAGCAGGACCCACCAACCGCGAACATCCAATTCATGCACGTGATTCAGCATGGCGGTTACTATCTCGGATTTATCACAATGCACGACGAGGCCGGTCATTTCCGAACGCAACAGACGTGGAGCGGCGACGGACTGCATTGGAATCGTCCATGGCGCGAACCGTGGCTCGACATCGGAACGGGCGATGCGTTTGATCGCAGCATGATCACTGGCCCGGTCGATCCAATTTTTTGGGAAAAAGAAATGTGGTTTGCCTACGGCGGTTTTCCCATTCGTCACGACACCCAGGCAACGGATTGGATCTCAGCTATTGGAATCGCAACCTTGCGCATGGATGGATTTGCCGCGTGGGAGGCTGGAGCAGAATCTGGCGAACTCGTAACACAACCATTTCAATGCAATGGCGACCGCCTTTTCATCAACGCTGATGCGCGAAACGGTTCTATCACCATTGAGGTGCTGGATGAAAAAGGAAAACCGATCAAAGGATTTGAGCCAAAGAATTGTGAAGAAATCACCACCGATACCCTGGCGAAAGAAGGCAATGGCTGGGTTCAATGGAAAAAAGAAAAGGATCTTCGCCGTCTTAAAGGCAAACAGGTTCGACTTCGTTTCACGCTGAAAAATGCGAAGCTTTATTCGTTTCGAGTCGCAGATGAGAAGACAATGAAACTTCCTGTACCGCGCGCCACCACAAAATAATGAATCTTGTTTCTCCAATCTTCATCATCGCAGTTTTTCTTTTTTCTCTGGCGGGAGTTCAAAGTGCCACGTTCCACGTTGCGACCGACGGTGATGACAAGAATTCAGGAAGTTTAAAGAAACCGTTTGCGAGTCTGGTGCGTGGGAGAGATGCGGTACGCAATTTAAAATTCAGGCGGATTCGCGAGCCGGTGACAATCGTTGTGCATGGCGGCACATATTGCCTGACCAATAGCTTCGAACTTACGGGTAAAGATTCGGGCACAGCAAAAAACCCAGTGACGTGGCAAGCAGCGCCCGGTGAAGAAGTCCGTGTGGCTGGGGGACCAACATTACCCGCCAACGCTTTTAGTTTAGTAACGAACGCAACGACTCTGACGCGACTTGATTCACCATCTCACGGCAAAGTTTTCCAACTAAATCTCCGCAGCTTCGGCGTGATGGAAATCCCCGAGTTCCCGCAGAACTTTCGCGGTGTTCCGGCTGCGCCTGAATTATTTTTCCAAGATCAACGCATGACACTCGCGCGTTGGCCGAACAAAGGTTGGGCCACAATTTCAAAAATTATTGATTCGGGTTCCAACCCGCGCGAGGGCGACAACTCGAACCGACCCGGCATTTTCGAATACAGCGACGCGCGCCCCGACCGCTGGAACGCCGAGCAAGGCGTCTGGCTGCAAGGTTACTGGTGCTACGATTGGTATGAAGAAACCATCAAAGTAAAATCCATCGACCGCGACAAAAACCAAATCACTTTGGCCACGCCCGCGCTTTACAGCGTCAAACAAGGCAATCCTTCGCCGCGCCGTTTCCGCGCGTTGAACCTTCTCGAGGAACTCGACGAACCCGGCGAATTCTACATCGACCGCGTCGCAGGCATTCTTTATTTCTGGCCGCCCGCTGAGTTGAAAGAGGCGCGCGTCACGCTCTCCATTCTCAACGCGCCTCTCCTCGTGCTGACCAATGTCGAACACGTCACCTTTCGCGGTTTTATTTTCGAAGCCTCACTGGCTAACGGCATTGAAATCTCCGGCGGACGCAGCAATCGCATTGAAAGCTGCGTCGTGCGGAATACGCGTGAACTGGGTATTCGCGTTAAAGGCGGCGAAGATCACATCATCGAAAGTTGCGAGATTCACGACACCGGCACCGGCGGACTCGTTCTCGAAGGAGGCGACCGCAAAACGCTCACGCCCGCTCATCACGCTGCGTTGAACAATCACATCCACGGATTTTCGCGACATCAATTGACCGCTGCCTACGGCCTTGTGCTCGGCGGCGTTGGCAATCGCGCCGCGCACAACGTCCTCCATGACGCGCCGCACCAAGCCATCTTCCTGAACGGCAACGATCACATTTTCGAATTCAATGTCGTGAGCAACGTCGTTATGGAAACCGACGACGCCGGCGCGCTTTACAAAGGCCGCAACCCCTCCTGTCGCGGCAATATCATTCGTTACAATTTCTGGAAAGACATTGGCAATCCCATGGGCCACGGCACCGCCGCGATTTATTTCGACGACGGCGATGGCGGCGACCTTGTCTTTGGAAATATTTTTCTGCGCGCCGGAAATCCGGGCGCGGGCAGCTTCGGCACAATCTTCTCGCACGGCGGTCACGACATTCGCGCCGAGAATAATATTTTCATCGACTGCCCGCGCGCTCTCGGTTCATTTCCCTGGAACGATCAACTCTGGAAAGAAACCATCGACGGCGGCCACGATTGTTTCTTTCAGCAAAAACTTTTGCAGGAAGTGGACATCACGAAACCGCCTTACACCACGCGCTATCCCGAGCTGGTCGACTTCATGAATCCGCAACCGGACCAACCGCGCAACAGCTTCGCGAAAAACAACGTGCTGATCCGTTCCCGCGAAATCAGCAGCGGCAACTGGAAATATTCCGCCGACGAGATATGGCAGACCAACAGCGATCTCGGTTTCGTGAACGCTGCCAACCATAATTTCCAATTACGTCCCGACGCCGAAATCTTCAAACGCCTGCCCAACTTCAAATCAATTCCGTTCGAGCAAATCGGTTTTAAGAAGTGAAAGAGTCTCGACACGAATTTAACGGATTCACACGAATGAATTTCAGGGAGGACGCAGCCTCTTCACTCGTTCCATTACTGAATCAGAGCCGCTCGATAATAGCGCTGTGGCAAAGTGGAGGCATCCACAACTTCCAGGGGACTGAAACCCATCACGTTGGTGCTGATTGGAACCCATTGGAGCAGGTTCGACGAGGTCTGGACAACTGTGGTTTGACCCGGAGATCCATTGATGAAGAAGCGGACCTCTGCATTTTTCAATCGCCAGTCGCTGAGCCTCGGAGCGACTCGGCTCGGGAGAATCAAAAGTTTTTGTGGCGCATAAAGGTAACGCGTGCGCACTCCGTCGTTAATTCGCGCGAATAAATTATACGAGCCGGGCAACGTGTTGGTTCGATTCAGCGCAAGGTTCAGAAAATTTGAAGAAACGTTCGTCGTGCCGGTTGAAATGATATTCGTTTGGAATATTTGAAAATTGTTCGTCGTGTAAGGATTCGCATCGGCATCCAGAAAAAAATTAATTGCGCACGAAGGGTTTGTCCCGGTCTGCGTGTAAAAGCTGAGCGCAATTGCATCGTCCACCGAAGATTGGTTTGTGCTGGTGACGTTCAACTTCAAAAGGTTCGGCCATGCGCCATTGTTCGCTGGTAAAATGTCGCGATTGTTTGTCACACCTGCTCCAAGGTCCCAAACTTTATTGTAGCCGTCGCGAATTCGACCATTCCCTGCCCCGGCCGGTTCAGATTGCTCAACCGATCTCCACCGCCAATCAAGCTGTAAAAAAATCCCGCCGTGGCGCCGGCTGTTTCGTTCGTCTTCCACCAGGTTTGACGCTGAGTCGCGCTGATCGTCGCGCTATCAACGGTGATCGGAGCATTCGTGTCGATCGTGCCGTGATACCAGAGATGAACATCGGTGTGCGAAGAGGAATCGCCGCCGTTCAAATCGGTGAGCTGACGATTGTAAGCGCCAGAAATCGCTTGTCCGTTGGGCACGAACAATCCATCGCCCAGGTTCTGCCAATAATTGTCCGCAAACAAAATGTTGGCGTAAATTTTCATGACCGGATCGCCCAGCGAAGGAACCGGGCGCGGATCAAGCGTGGTGACGTGGTCCACCCACAAACCTTGCGCGCCGAGAAACTTCGCCATCTCAGAAACCACCGAGCTACCTCGACTATGTCCCGCCAGATGCAATGGCATTTCCACCAATGCTCTTCCGCCCAACGCTGGAATCAGGTTCGTTCGCCAACAACGCGTTCACTGTGGCGTTCGCAATGATGGTTGAAGATGCGCCACCGAATGAGGAAAGCGTGGACCAATCCAGCTTAATTAAAATTTCGCCGGAGTCCGCCACGAGCGGTGACACGCCGCCGATAAATGAGGCCGACGCAACATATTGAGTCTGCGCGTTGCGCGTGATGGAGATTTGATAACAACTGGAGTTCGTTCCGGGCAACGCCGGGTAATGCGCCATCCTCCCGACCATCGGAACAATCCAGCCATCGACACTGCTGTTGAACCCGTGCGTGACGAGAGTCACACCCGCAGCGCGGGCAACCAGACATGCGCCGAGCACGAATAGGATTGTGATGAAATTGGTTTTTTTCAGAAGGTGGGCGAGAGGCTACGAAAGAATTTCCTTTTCGTCTCTGGAAAGTTTTTTTCAACTCTCATAGCCGACGAGTATTCCTGGCTTGCCGACGTTCTTTCCCAGCCCGGGGTCAACCTTTCCAGGCGTGGAGACAACGATTCCTTGCTCGGGAACGTCCATTCCTTTCACGGGAACGTCCATTCCTTTCACGGAACAGCGCAACCCGACTCGGAACGGTCTCGTCCTGAGTCGGAAAGACGCAATCCCGACTCGGAAAACCTCAACCCGAGTCAGGAATAGAGCAGTCCGAGCTAGGAAAACAGCAAAGCGGGCACGGGAAATTCGTCCGCAAGCTAGGAAAACAACAACCCGATGCAGAAATTCATCAGATCCAGCATGAAAACAATGAAAGCGACCAGATTATGGACAAATCCGTCCTCGGCGTTTGAAAAGATTGGTTTAGGAAAAACGCAACAAGAACCAAGGCGCCCAAAACAGAAGACGACCAAACTGATCTATTTTAATTTCGCGCTTTAGCTTTTTTGGCGCGCTTCTTGGCTTTGGTATTTCGGCCAGAGTCATCATTTTTCGATTCCGGAATTTCACCCTGATCTTTTGTTTCTTTGATCCATGTTTCCATCACGCCGCGCAAGCGCTTCAAAGTGGCCTGATCTTTTGGATCGTTCGACGTGGCCAGATTTTTTATTTCATGAGGATCGGATTGCAGATCGTAAAGCTCTTCATCCGGCAAACGAGGAGCGCAAAGGGCAGCCTGCACTGGCGTGAGTTTGCCTTCCGCATTCAATTGTTTGAGCAGGTTCCAAACGGGATATTGCTTTTCCTTGTAATTATTCGGCGCGAGGAATGGCACTTCAGGCGTAAAGTTTTTGATGTAACGATAGCGAGCATCGCGGACGGTGCGAATGCGCATGGCCGTTTCATCGCAACGATCACGCGCTCCGAAGACATATTCTTTGGGTTTGCCCACTTTTTCACCGAGGAATGGGCGTCCCTGCATTTTTGGCGGAACGTTTGTTCCGGCCAGCGTCAACATCGTAGGCGCAAGATCAATTGCTTCCAACAATCGGTCATCAACCGAGCCAGCGCGAAAATGTTTTGGCGCGGGTGCCGACTTGGGCCAGCGAATGATCAACGGCACGTGAAATCCTTCTTCGTAACAGAATTGTTTTCCACGCACGTGCGCCTCGCCGTTATCGCCCATGAAAAGCACGACCGTATTTTCCGCCAATCCGTCCTTCTCCAATTGGTTGAGAATCACGCCCACCTTGCGATCCATTTCCATGGCCGCATCGAGGTATTCCGCGTAATCCTCTCGCGCCACAGGGTGGTCGGGATAATAAGGCGGCAATTCCATTTTTGCGGGGTCAGATTTTTTGGGCGCGTGGAAGGTCCGATGCGTTTCCTGAAAATTGATTTGGGCGAAAAAAGGTTGGTGCGATTTTAATTCCGACCATTCTCCAGAGTCGAAGTCAGCACCGGGCGAAATAAAATTCCAGTCTGTTTTACCTGTGCCCTTGAAGTGGAACGAGTCGGGCATTTTCTGCACGTTCGCCGTGAAATAACCGGCATCCCGCATCCAATGTGGCAAGACTCGCACGCCGTCCGGCAACGGTTTTTTATCGGGTGTCCGGTGCTGATGCGCGCCGATCGTCGTTTGATACATGCCGGTCATAAAAGCCGACCGTGACGGAGAACAGACCGGCGCAGTGGTATAAAAGTGATTGTAGCGCACGCCGTCACGCGCGAGCCGGTCGAGGTTCGGCGTGGAAACGTTTTTCTGGCCGTAGCAACTCAACGCTGGCCCAAAGTCCTCGGCGATCAGCCAGAGAATATTTGGTTTGGCGGCGGTCGCGACCTCGACCGGAATGCAAGCCAAACAGAGTAGCAAAAAGAGAAACAACGAACGACTTCGTAAACGCATGGAACTTAGGGTGAAGTTATCGCGAACGAAAATCAACGTTTTGCAAGTTCCGCGCTTTTGAAGCTGCGGTTGTGATAGGGTTTTGAAATGGTTTCGGAGATTACGTTGCACGACCCAACTTTGGTGGCGACGATCCATGCGCTGGCTCAATCCGCTTACGCGATGGAAGCATATCGAATCGGTTGCACGGATTTTCCTCCGTTACGCGAAACGGTCGAGCAATTGCGGTCATCGGCTGACCGCTTTCTTATTTTTCGTGACTTCGAAAAAACCGTGGCGGCTCTTTCGTTCGCGTGTGAAGAGAATTGCGTCACGATCAACCGGCTTTTCGTTAGCCCGACCCATTTTCGACAAGGGATCGCGAGAACACTTCTGACCAAATTGGAAGAACTGTTGCCATCAGTTTCGTCGCTGGCGGTTTCCACGGCCGAGGCCAATGTTCCCGCGAACGAACTTTATCGCAACCTGGGTTATGCGCTCATAGGAACGAGCCATTCGCGTGAAGGAATAACCTTGGTTCATTTCAAGAAATTGAAGCGACAATGCTAATGATAGATGGACTCCTCTAGCACAAACAATGCGCCGAGCATTCGGATGACTCCACCAGATTCAGACTTCCAGAAGCGAGGGACGAAAAGGGCTTGCTTTGAAGGTCAACCCCTCACCAGAACGGCGGCGATCAAAGTCAACAAACCCAAGAAAATCAACTCCTCTGGATACATCCGGGGATAAAGACAGTGGGCAGATTTCTTTGCAATAAGTGTTGCCCCTGAATCAAAATAGTTCTTCCGCTTGCAATGCCGACCTGGTTTCACAAGACGAAGCACTGAGCATGGCTAATTGCATGCCACCATCCCAGCTACGCCAATACACGACGTTGCTGGGTGTTGCCTTTTCTCCCTTCTCGCTTCAGGTTTCTTCGCAGTAAATATTTGTCCGCTATGTGCAATCGGCGGGTCTTTAACTTTAGAGACAAAGATGAAACTACATACTTACACTTCGACCGTCGGCCTCGAACGTTTTCCGAAGCAGGAACGCTTCACCAAATGGCAAGCGGTTCACAAAGGCTTGCTCAATACTGATTCGGACTATCGGAAGCGCTTCCGTTCTTACCTGATCGGCATGGTTTGTCTGACCATTCCGTTGCTTGGTGTTTATGGTTACTATTTTGGAGTTGGCCTGACGAGTTTGGCGGCCAATTTGGGAGTCATCGCTTGCGTGGTTCCAATTATGATTTATGTGGCCGTGCGACAAATGGCATACATGAACCAGCGCATTGGGAGTTATCTTCAAGCGAACCCGAACACTAACCTTTGACTCAACGACACGCAGAGCATTCCCATTGTAGCTGATTTAGCTCCAGGAAAAACTCACGACGGTAAGCTGCGCCTTCCTTCAGAACTGAGGCGGACGTTGTTTTCTTGCTGCGCGAAAACAATCACCTAGAGTTCAATCGCGCATGGCCAGCCGTACATTTCATCAACTCAGACGGACGTTCAACAGCGCCATCGTCCGCATGGGAGCCAAAGCAAAGTATGTCGATCATTCGGACATGCAACCCGACCCCAACATCCCGCCCCTCGATAACGATGCTTCTTTGGCGGGCAGTGCGCCGCCTCTATTGCCATCTCAGCCAAACGGACAGCCTCCATCTCACCGGGCGATTCTGATTGTATTGAGTATTTGCCTCGGAGTGTTTTTAGCTGATGCCGTTGTTTCCTTTGTTGATGACTCGCTGATCCTCTTATTTGATCTTCACGCCTTTGCGGCGATCCGCGGGATCCTGTTTTTTTTCGCTCTCCTCATCACAATGGTGGTTTACGTCATGATGGCGTTCACTCCAATCATCCCCAAGCGCCTATTTCTGCCCGTCACACTTTTCAACTTGGTTGCTAGCCTCGTCGTTCTTCTGTTTTCGATTTATTTTTTCGATCGGCTTAAGCAGATTTCCTGGAGCATCTCGTTGTGCCAGGTCATTGTCGGATTAATCATCCTCTATTGGGCTCAAGGCGGATTAAAGTTTCGCTGGCCGCTGGTTGCGAAGCACCGGCTAGGAACGTCGGGCTTTAGCTGGAAAAACTTCTCTGTTTTTGCCGTGGTAAATATCTTGGTGCTGCTGCCAGCAGTCGTTCTTTATTTAGGCATCTGTTCCGCTTTGGCTGTAGATCATTTCAGTGATGGATTTCTGTCACTGCGCCCGAGCGGTTTGACCGTGAAAGTCAGGAAATATGTTCGCGCCGATGACAAGACAATCCTGCTGGTTCCGATGTCTCACGTTGGCGATTCCGGTTTTTATCAGAAGCTCTCACAATCCTTTCCGAAGAACGCGATTATTTTGATGGAAGGAGTGAGCGACAACCAAAATTTGCTGACGAACAAAATTACTTACAAGCGAATGGCTAATTCCATGGGACTAACCGAACAAGTCGAGGAGTTTCGACCCCAGGGCCAAATGGTGCCGGCGGATTTAGATGTGGATCAGTTCACAACGAACACGATCAATTTACTGAATCTGATTATGCTCGTTCACGCAAAGGGTTTGAACGACAAGACGTTACTCGCGTTGACGGAATACGTGCCGCCTCCGCATTTTGAGAAACAGCTCTTCGACGATCTTCTTCGGAAACGGAACGCGCATCTCCTGAAAGAAATCAGTTCCCGCCTTTTGCAAACCGAGAACATAATTGTGCCGTGGGGGGCAGCCCACATCCCGGAGATTGCAAAGGAAATTCAAAAGGAAAGTTTCCGCTTACAAGAAACCCAGGAATTTGTGGCAATTCGATTTGGTTCCACACGGAATAAATTCCAAGGTTCAGAAAAGCAACTTGCGCCCGGTAAACCGGATTGACGCGATTGGTCATCTGTTTTGTTAGTAGGCTGTTTGCGCGAGTGTCGCTGGAGTGTGCTACGGTAACTCGTAAAACACTTATGCCATTTATCAAATTGTCCCACGCCACAACAACGGAACCGACAGCTTCCGATTTCTTTGTGAACATCAATTACGTGACGCGCATCATTCCCCGTGAAGACGGAGCGACGCTCTTGATGCACGACGGAACGTCTGTCGCCGTGCAACAAACGCCCGATACGATTGCCGATTATGTAGATCAGCTTGAAGCCTCGCGCGGCGTGGTCAAAATCAATCCGAGCCGGGGATAAGGCATGTAACCAGTATTCGTGACTTTCGGGAAAGCGCGAATCGGCTAGTCTCATCACGTTCTCATTAATCGTGTGTAAAAAGCCGGAGTTGTTCTCCGGCTTTTTTGTTGTCCATGTCGTCCGGCCCAAGAGACGCGCTGGAATTGACGACACTTTTATTTGTGACAACGATTTGTTCCGTTGAACATGCGAGTCCAAAACACCAGGAAATTTATGCAAACTACTTTTCTTTCGATTGAGCACGCTGGTTGTCGGCTCGCTTACAGTGTTCGAGGTGAAGGACCTCCGGTGATCTTTATTCAGGGGAGTGGCATTCATGGCGAGGGCTGGCTGCCGCAGGTGGAACCGCTCTCAAAAGATTACCAGTGTTTGATATTCGATAATCGTGGCATGGGACGCAGCCAACCGCTTGGCGGTCGCCTCACGATTGAGCAAATGGCGGAGGATGTGGGTGTGCTGATGGATGCTCAGGGCTGGAAGTCCGCGCATATTGTTGGCCATTCAATGGGTGGCCTGATTGCAATTTGCTTTGCTTTGTCTGCACCGGCGCGAGTTCGAAGTTTGTCGTTACTCTGCACGTTCTCACGTGGAGCAGACGCAACGCGTCTGACGTGGGATATGTTTTGGCTCGGGCTTCGGACGTATCTTGGCACACGTGCGATGCGGCGGAGGGCGTTTCTAGAAATGGTGATGCCGCCGCAGGTTTTGGCCGGAGCGGATCACGAAGCGCTGGCGGACCAGCTGGCTCCGATCTTTGGTCATGACTTGGCTGACCACCCTTCAGTCGTAATGAAACAGTTAACCGCGATGCGAAATTACAACGCTACGCCACATCTCCGAAATCTGGCCGATATTCCAACACAGGTTGTTGCGGCGAAACATGACCGCATTGCAAAACTACAGTTTGGAAAATCCCTTGCTGCCGATATTCAAGGCTCTCGTTTTGTAGAATTCTCCGATGCGGCGCACGGGGTCTGCATTCAGAAGGCAGATCAGATCAACGCGCTTTTGCACGAGCAATTTTCCAAAGCTGAGACGAACCACGCCACTAAGGCTCAAGCGACGCACACTGAGCAAAAGCCTTAATTACTCTTCTGGAAAAAAGCAACGTTGCCCCATTTTGATAGGGCAACGCCGCCAATTGTAGCTGACAACTTCCAAAACGTTTTCAGTGACCTCGCTGGCGTTTCGATCGTGGCTCCGGCGTGACACGCGATTCAGAGCGTCCTGCCGCACGATTGATTTCGCGCGTCACTTCCTGTTGCGTGACCTGCGCTTCCATTTTGGCGGGAGCCTCGACGTATTGAATATCAGCGCCTTCGTTCCACGGTCCACGCATGTCTTTCTCGCCCATGTCACCGTCGCCAGTGGAATCGTTGAAGAACTGGCTCACGATTCCCGGGGTGGGTGGAATCTGGCCGATTTCCAATGGATCTTTGCCGAGGCTATCGAGCGCGGTCATGAACGCTTTCATGTGAGTGATTTCACGCGTCATCAAAAATTGCAGCGCGTCCTTAGTGCCAGCGTCGTCGCAGAAATTAATAAGGCGTTCGTAAACAATTTTCGCGCGCGCTTCTGCCGCGATGTTGCTGCGCAAATCAACGTCAAGTTCGCCAGTGATCTTGAGGTAGTCCGCCGTCCAGGGATTGCCTTGTGAATTGTGCAACGCCACGCCGCCGCCTCCGGCAATTGCAATCAATGGATCGGCTTCCGCCGCTTCCCGTGATTTCTTCATCGGTTTCAAATGCAGGCGCGCGAGTGTTCCGATAATTTCCAGGTGGCTTAGTTCTTCGGTACCGATATCCATCAACAAATCTTTTCTGGCGGGGTCATCGCAGTTGAGTCCCTGAATGGAATATTGCATTGCCGCGGCCAACTCGCCGTTTGCGCCCCCGAATTGTTCCAGCAACATGTTGCCAAAGCGCGGGTCCGGTTCATCGACGCGGACGGTGTACATAAGTTTTTTGATATGGTGATACATTAGTTCTCCTTTTGGTTTGCTTGTTTCTTCGTGCGTTTAACCAACGCCAAGCGTCTTCCCACGTCAATGGTGGCCAAGCGCGCAGCGGAACATGCGGAAACAGGCGGGGGCACCGGTGGGTGCAACCCTCAGCTCAATGTCTTTAACACTTTGGCGGCCGCGCGGATGGTTTGGTCGATGTCCGCTGAACTGTGCGCCGTGGAGATAAAACCCGCCTCGAATTGCGAAGGCGCAAAGTAAATTCCTTCCTCCAACATGCCGTGGAAATATTTTTTGAACCGTTCGCGGTCGCTGTGCATTGCATCCGCCAGATTGTGAACGGGTTTTTCGGTGAAGTAGCCGCAGAACATGGAACCGACATTGTTGAATTGGACAGGGATGTTCGCACTTTTTGCCACCTCTCGCATTCCCGTGGCCAGTTGTTCGGCGCGTTCTTCCAATTTGCAATACGCGGCGCTCGCCTGAAGCTCTTCCAAATTGGCGATGCCTGCGGCCATTGCGAGCGGATTTCCACTGAGTGTTCCGGCTTGGTAAACCGGGCCGAGTGGCGCCAGCAAATCCATGATTTCGGCGCGACCACCGAACGCGCCGACCGGCAAACCGCCGCCGATAATTTTTCCAAAACAACTTAAGTCCGGGGTTATTCCGAAAAGTTTTTGCGCGCCACCGAAGGACAAACGAAAACCGGTCATCACTTCATCAAAAATCAAAAGCGATTCGTGTGCAGAAGTTATTTCGCGTAGGAATTCCAGATAACCTGGCTTCGGCAGATACAATCCCGCGTTGCCCGGAACCGGTTCGATGATAATCCCGGCAATTTGATTTTTATTCGCGGCGAACGCGGCTTTGACTGCATCCACATCGTTGAATGGAAGAACGATGGTATGTTGCGTGAAGGCGGCGGGAACTCCGGCGCTGTCGGGATTTCCAAACGTGAGCGCGCCGGAACCGGCTTTGACGAGAAGCGAATCGGCATGGCCGTGATAACAGCCGTCGAACTTAATGATTTTGTCGCGCTTGGTGAAACCACGAGCTAGGCGAATCGCCGACATGCAAGCTTCGGTGCCCGAATTGCACATGCGAACTTTCTGCACGCTTGGCACGGCTTCGCAAACAAGCTTGGCCATTTTGACTTCAAGCGGATTGGGAATCCCAAAGCTCGTCCCCTGCTCTGCCGCCTGTTGAATGGCAGAAATAATTTTCGGATGCGCGTGACCAAGAATAGCGGGACCCCAGGTGCCGACATAATCGATGTATTCATTTCCATCGACATCAAAAACGTTAGCGCCTTTGGCTTTATCGACGAAGAACGGTTGACCGCCAACAGCCCGAAAAGCGCGGACCGGTGAATTAACTCCTCCAGGAATATATTTCAGCGCTTCGGCGAAAAGCTGTTCAGATTTAGCGTGCGAAATCATCACGGAAATTTAACTAACTCGGTACCAGAACACCAAGAACAATGGACTTAAGAAGTCGGCTCACGCCTCGCGATATCGTTGCGCCACCGGAAATCTTCGGCCAACGCCAAAAGCCTTGCTCGTCACTTTCAAACCGGGCGCTGCCTGGCGGCGTTTGTATTCGCTGAGGTCAATCAAACGAATGATCTTTTTCACCACGGCCTCTTCGAAACCCATTTCGACAATCTCGTTCACGGAACGAGCGTGGACAACGTAATGATCAAGAATTGCATCGAGAATTTCGTAGGGCGGCAAAGAATCCTGGTCACATTGGTCGGGCCGCAATTCAGCAGAAGGCGGTTTCGTAATCGATGAATCCGGGATAATCTCCCGCTCGCGATTGATCCATTTTGCCAACTGATAAACCATCGTCTTCGGCACGTCACTAATCACGGCAAGGCCACCGCACATATCGCCGTATAGAGTGCAATAACCCACGGCCAACTCGCTCTTATTTCCCGTCGTGAGAAGGAGTGAGCCGAACTTGTTCGACATTGCCATGAGCAAAACACCGCGCAATCGCGCCTGAATATTTTCCTCGGTCGTGTCCTCTGCGCGACCGGCGAAAACCTTTTTCAACTCGTGCTTGGCACCGGCAAAAACCGTTTGAATCGGCATCACATCGTATTGGATTTCAAGTCGCTCGCATAAAATGCGGGCGTCATCCAGACTGTGTTGCGAAGAAAATTCTGAAGGCAGCGAAACGCCGCGCACATTCTCTTTACCCAAAGCCGCCGCGGCAAGATACGCAACTACCGCGGAATCGATTCCACCACTCACACCAAGCAAGGCGGATTTGAAACCGCATTTATGAAAATAATCGCGCAAACCGAGCACCAGCGCTTTATAAATTCTCTCCACGTCAGGAACGGCATCAGGCTTGATAGGCTTTGCCGAATCAATATCGACGACCAGAAAATCTTCGGCAAACAATTCTCCTCTCGCGATAAGCTGTCCGCTGGAGTTGAAAACCATGCTGTTGCCATCAAAAATCAGTTCGTCGTTTCCACCGACCAGATTGCAAAAGACGACGGGCGTCCCCGCTTTTCGCGCGATACTCGACAACATTTCATGACGCACTTTGTCTTTGCCCAATGACCACGGCGACGCGGAAACGTTGAAGATAAATTTCGCGCCCGCACTGATCAACTCAATCGGCGGATTGTGTTGATACCGCCTCTCCGGCCAAAAATCTTCGTCGTTCCAGATGTCTTCACAGATCGTCAAGCCGAGTGACTGGCCTTCAAAATCGACGGGAGTATTCTTCGTTGCAGGTTGGAAATAGCGGTCCTCGTCAAACACATCGTAAGTTGGCAAAAGAGTTTTTGTCCGCGTCGTCACGACCTTTCCATTTTGCAGGAGTGCAACGTCATTAGTAAGCGAACGTCCGGGGCGGGTTTTATTTTCACCCACAAAACCGACGAGCATTGCGGTCTTGCCGGTCGCGGCAGCCAGCCGGTTTAACATCTCGAGATTTTTGGCGACGAATTCATTCTTGAGTAAAAGGTCGCGCGGTGGATAACCGGTGGTGGTCAATTCCGGCATCACGACAATGTTTACGCCGGCGGCAACTCCGCGCTGATAAGCAGCTAGAATTTTCGCTTCGTTTCCGGCGAGATCGCCGACAATGGTGTTAATTTGTGCAAGAGCAACTTTCATTGTTCAGTTCGAAAAAATGTTTGCCGCAAAGTTCCCTTTTCAGTTCGCACTACGCTTCCCTGCTTAATATTTTTTCGTGCGAACCAACCGCGACTCGTTTCCAAAACATATTGGATATTCTCCGATGAAGCTCTAACGGAGTTGGTGTTGTGCGGTTCCAGATCGTGAATTTCCAGAATGACGCCTTCGGGATCAATGTAAGCAGCAGAAAGCGGCACCGAAGTGTTCTTCATCCAAAAGGAGGCCTGATGGGGATATGGGAATACAAAAATCATTCCTTCGTTTTCGGCAATATTAGTGCGGAACATCATTCCGGTTTGTTGCTGGATTCCAGTCAGCGCCATTTCCGTATTCATCTCTTCCGCCCCAATCCAAAGCTTGATTGTTGGCAGCTTGGGTTGAACGGCTGTCGGCAAAGATGGCGCTGTGAATGCATTTGTTGGTGAGCCGGAATTTGCTCCCGGTTTACTGCAACCAGTCGCCAGAACTCCGGCGAGCGCGACAATAAATAAACCACTTAAATTCATCGCCCAAGATTGCTCATGGAAGAAACCATTTTCAACCTCTAGTTGCAGCCGCATAACGTTGATCTCAATTTGCGTTTGCATCGATTCAGGGTTGGGGAAATATTGTGTGATATGCGCGCGCGAATTTTGCTCCTCATTTCAGTGGGGCTGAATCTGATGTTTGCCGCGGCTTTCTTTTTTGGCACTCGCAATTTTCCAAAAACCGCCAACTCAGCTCCGGTACCTGATATCGATTTGCTCTCCAGTTCTAATCGCACGAAAACAAATGTGGTCGTACGGAGGCAGAATTTCACTTGGGAAGAAGTCGAGTCCGATAATTACGTTACTTACATTAAGAACCTGCGCGACATCGGTTGTCCCGATTCCACGATTCGCGACATCATCGTGGCCGATGTGGATGAACTCTACGCACATCGTCGTGCTACCGAAGTGGTTTCCGCCGATCATCAGTGGTGGACATCCGAGCCAAACATGGACGCCATTCAGAATGCGGCTCTGAAACTCAAAACGCTGGAAACGGAACGGCGCGTTTTGTTGACGCGATTGCTTGGACCGGGTTGGGAAACAGCGAACAATCCGCTTCCGCCTCCAACTCGAACGGGAATCAGTTTGACTGGCCCGATTCTGGGTGAACTGGATCCGCAAACAAAGACGGCTGTGTATGACATTGCCGCGAACACACAGCAAAGAATTGAGGCTTATCAGGAAGAGCAACGGAAGGCCGGCAAGGAAATTGATCCAGCAGTTTTAGCAAAGCTACGGCAGGAATCGCGCACTGAACTGGCGAAAGTTTTGAATCCAGCGCAGATGGAAGAATTTCTTCTTCGCTATTCCAACACCGCGTTTCAAATGCGAAGCGAACTTCGCGGGTTGGATTTATCGAAAGAAGAATTTCGCGCATTATTTCAAGCGCGGGATTCGATTGAGCAGCAGGACGCAATCAACTACAGCGGCGATGATCCGGTAAAACTCCGACGCAAACAGGAATTGGAAACGCAACGCGAAGCGGCCATCGAAAAAGCGCTCGGGAAAGAGCGTTATACTTATTACGCCTTGAACCGGGATCCGCTTTTCCGCCAGTCCCAAACGACCGCCGAGGAATTAGGAGCGCCGGCGGAATTGGTTTTGCCAATTTATCAAATCAACCAGCTGACCGCAGCGGAACGGCAGAGAATTCAAAACGATCCGACTCTAACCGCGGACCAAAAGATTGATGCATTGGCCGCGGCTCAAGCAGAACAGCAAAAGTCTCTCGAAAAAATTCTTGGCCCGGAAGTTTTGCGACGCTCTTTGTCGGAAACGAACTCCCCTTAGCTAAGTCCGCGATATCTCCATCATCCTCCTCCCCTAATACAAATTTCGGAATGTCCCCGATTGTGGGATGCCTCGCCCTGCTTAGCATTGAACCGAGGCAGAGGCTGTAGCTTCACTCATGGTGAGAGAGGCGTCTTCTGCAAGTAACAGAAAACAAAGTTATGATAACTCTAATCAAACTACTCGCAGCAGCGGTCATCGGATTCACCGTATTACATCCTACCTCCACTCCTAAAGCGGACAATTGTGAGTGCAAAGCTAAAGCGAATTAAGCGAGCTTTCGACGAGCGGTTCATCTGGAACCGCTTTTCTCTTCCATAAAAACTTCGTGACGCATGTATCGCGAAATTCTGACCCATCCGCACATCGGATCCTATTCTGCATTGCTGTTGCTCGGTTTTGTCGCCGGTTATTTTCTAGCGCGATGGCGGGCGAAAAAGAATGGGATTGAAGGGCGGCACATCGATAATATCGCGCTGCTTCTGCCCGTCGTTTGTCTCATTGGAGCGCGGTTCTTCAGCCGTCTATTTGATTTTCCAACTCCCATCGGATTTTGGGAGGCTTTAAAAATCTGGAAAGGCGGAGGATTGGTTTTTTACGGAGGTATGATTTTTGGGGTGATTGCGATTGGTGCCTACGTGAAGATCATGAAAGTTCGATTGCTGGGGATTTCTGACGTGCTGGCACCGTCGTTAGCGCTGGGGCTTGCTTTCGGTCGGATCGGCTGCTTTTTATCTGGGTGTTGCTGGGGCGATGTTTGCGTCGAGTCGACACAGCTGAATGCGATTACGAACCCGATCACGCATTCACAGGTGCAAACCTTTCCCACGTTATCAGCTCCTCATTTTTTCATGGCAGTAAGCTTTCCGCCAGAAACCGGTGCATACGAACAACATCAGGATCTCGGATTGATCTCGGCATCGGCGACACATTCCCTTCCGGTCCATCCAGCGCAGCTTTACGAGGCGTTGCTCGCATTCACCCTTTGTATTTTTCTAAATTTTTCTTTCATCCGGCGCCGTTTACGCGGAGAGATATTCGCCGCTTTTTGCCTGGGCTACGGATTCATTCGGTTTTGCGTCGAATACTTTCGAGCCGATACGCCCCCGATTTACTTCGGGATGTCCGTCTCCCAAGTGATCAGTCTTGGAATTGCGCTGAGCGGTCTTACCCTTTTCATTTGCCTTCGCAAATTTACTCAGACAACTGCGCCACGTTTGGACCGAGTGGAATTTGCTCAACCTATTTCGTAGAACTGCCTACTTGATAGCTGGAATGTCCAACGGCCAGAAATAAGGAATGGCGAAGAAGATCACGACGACTAAGATTAACGTGAGCCAAATTCCGGTTTTCACGAAATCGACGAAGCGATATTTTCCAGGGCCGTAAACCAAGATACATGATGGCTCGAGTGGTGTGATGAACGAAACAGACGCCGCCAGCATAATGGCAATGGCAAATGTGCGCTGATTGACATGAAGTGCCTCTGCGCTATTGAGGGCGACCGGCAACACTACCAAAGCTGCAGCGGCATTGGACATCGGTTGAGTCAGTAAAATTGTGAGAACAAAAAAACCAGCCATGATTCCCTTTGGCCCAAGCGGTTCTAAATAATGCACAATCCATTTCGCAAGAAATTCCGCAGTGCCGGTCTTTTCCATGGCCACACCAAACGCGGTCATTCCTCCAATTAAAATCAGCAACCGCCAATCAATGAAGCTGTAGGCGTCCTCAACGCGAAGGCAGCCAAACATAAGTGTCAGCACTGCGGCCAATAAAAATGCAACGGGCAGCGGCATCCAACCCACCGTCCCAATGATCATCGCGGCGACGAAAAACGCTGCAACCATCCAACCCTTTTTCTTTTGGTAGTGCGTGGTTTTAACTTCTTCGAGAATGGTAAAGCTGGGGTTGCGTCGCAAAAAATCAATCGACTCCGGCGGGCCTTGTAAAAGCAGCAGGTCACCAAGATGCAACCGGACGTTCCCAATTTTTTCAAGGCGCGACCGTCCGTGTCGGTAAAGCGCGAGCACGGTCAGTCCGAAGCGCTGACGGAACGAAGTATCCTTGAGCGAGCGACCGATCAAATCTGAACGCGGATTGATCAATACCTCGACGATTTTGATGTCTTCTGTTTGCAGCGCTGGATCGTCGAGCTTGAACTCAGGTTTAATTTCAATCCCAGCCGTGCTTTTAACTTTCATCAACTCTTCGACCTTTCCTTCCACCATTAAAACATCTTGCGCGCGAATGACCGTGTTGCGATCAGGCATGAAATTCTTTTCACCGCGCACCATTCCGATAATTTGAAATTCCAGTTTTGCCAGATCCGATTGGAAAACTTTCTGCCCAATGAGCCCTGATCCATCGGTGACAATGATTTCGCTGAGATACTCGCGGATGTTGTAGTCTTTGGTGAGGCTTTCGTCGGGGTAATCGGGCAACAACCGTTTGCCGATCGTCATCATGAAAACAATTCCGACGCTAAGAATAATTAAACCAATGCCGGTGATTTCAAATAAACCGACGGGCTCAAGTCCAATTTTTTTTATGTAGCCACTGACAGCGATATTGGTCGAGGTGCCAATTAGGGTGCAGGTTCCCCCCAAAATGGAAGCGTAAGCTAATGGAATGAGCAGTTTGGATGGACTGACTTTCAATCTTTTCGCGACGCCCAGAACGGGCGACAAAAAAAGCGCGGTAACGGTCGTGTTATTCATGAACGCGGAAAAACCGCCGACCACCGCCATCATCACGAGCAGGAAACGATTCGCATTCTGGCCAGAAAAACGGAATAACTTCTGGCCAATCGCATCAATAAAACCGGTCCGCTGCAACGCACCGCTGATAATAAAAATCGACGCGAGAATAATGATAATGTCGCTGCTGAACCCCGCGAACGCTTCGTCTGGAGGAAGAATCTGAAAGAGAACCAACGCAATCAGCAGCAACAGCGTTATGATGTCCACCGAGAACGTCTCGAAGGAAAACAAAATCACGCCGATGATGAGTAGTCCGAGGACGATTGCAATTTGCATAATGCGTTTCCATGACCGACGTAGTTTGCAGAAGCGATCACACTACTTTTCAGCCGCATTCTTCTTAATGTTTCCATGGGAGGTTTGACAACAGGGGTTTCCATGATGTGACCGTGTACTGGAATGGAACGCTAGCCGCTGACTTCCACGCGGGACGCGTATGGAAGGGGAAATAAACTTTGGCAATTCAGATGGGCCGTTAGTGACGTGATTCTTCCCTGTGCCTTCGTTTGATCTTTGAAATGGTCATCAAGGTGCGGACGTAATCAATTAGAAGGTAACCGATAAAAACGAGGGCGATTGTCCCAACTACGAGTAAAAACATAGCCGGAACGAAATCATCCCGGAACATCATTTTCAGCTGTTGCAAAGTTTCTGTCATGTGGAAGCCGCAAATTTTGCTACGGATTTGACCGATAAACAGCCACCAGCGTTCAATCAGGCGAAAATTCTTTATCGAAGATCTGTTTTCTTCACGAGCGGAATCAGATCTTTGTCAATTGCCACTTCATCTTCTGCAATATTTCCTTTAAACAGATACCAGCGCTCAACATGTTCAACTTTTCCCCCCGGCTCTAATTTGTGGAGCGGCCCGACGCTTTCTACTTCAATCATGTCACCATTCGTGTAGCACTCAGCGTTGCAATTAAAATCCGGGTAAGCCGCCTTGGCATCAAAACCAAATCGCTTGATGAAGACTTCCTCGCCGCGACAATAAGCCGCCCACCCCAAGGTATTCATCACTCCAACTTTTTGCGGGCCTTTCGCAGCCGGATCGCATTTCACCTGAATATATTTTGTTCCCCAAATGAACCGGGCATCCCGCATATCGGTATAGCCCCAAAGCACCAAGGGGCGAACAGGAAGCAATTGTTTTACGACCGGCTCCTGCGGGAAAATCGCGCGACCGGGTCCTTCCATCACGGAAAGCGCCCACGGTGCCGCTTCAATCGTCCAGGAATTCTTGTTGATGAGCCGGTGCAAAACCGTGACGTGGTTCTGTTTCGGATCGAGGGTGACCTCAATTTCTTTTTGGAGACCCGTGCTCGCTTCAACGGGTTGGGTGAGCTTTAAAGTTTTTCCATCCCATTTATGTTCGATGGGCGAATTATCCGGCGCGTAACTGCGTGGCATAATTTCAGGCGCGTGCCAGAAACGGTGCCCCCCGTAAGATTTCCATTTATCACCACTCGGTTTTGCCAAGTGATCCGGAAATTCCTTGAAAAGATTTTTACCACCAACAAAAGCCCAACGAAGGATGCGCGGACCGACGTCGGTGGTGGCGATCAGTTCGATTTCGCCATTGCTAAGTTGAATGCAGTTCGGCAGGCCAGCGTATTCTACTTTTTTCATTTCGACAGCAGGAGATGAATCCATAATTAACGTTTTATTTCAAACCGAGGAAAAGAATTACCAAATCAATCACGAACAACAACACAATCGTTAGTTCTAGAATTAACATCCAGCGATTGTTCAGATCCTGATTCAAAAGCTGGTAGAGATTGTCGAGGGTTTTGAGCTTTTCGTCGATGGTGCGATGCCAGTCGCTCAGGTGAAATCGCGCGGAAATTTTTTCATAAATGCGTGCGAGGTGCCAGTCACCGAAAAATTTAGTGATGTTCGACAGTTCATCGCTGAAGCGCGCCAAATCAATTCGAATTTCCCGTAGTTCACGCATGACGTTGGCAGGACCAAGGCGAGAGCGTCGGCCTAAATCGCGATACGAACGTTCCAAAGCCTCATCGAGAATCCGATCATACGCTTCCAATTCTGCCAATTGTAAATTGGCCAGTTCCAATACGTGAAGTGTTTCATCGAGGTTCGATGGTTCCTCAACTACGAGCGCAGCATCCCAGTCAATCACGGCCAGATCGTTTTCGTAATAGCTGAGATAAAGCCCGGTCGATTCGGTCGCTTCCTGCCGCGAAAGCTGGTTGATGTCGGTTTCCTGCGTGAGCAGAGCGGCAACTTCGCGGCGATGATCTTGCAGCCAATCTTCGGCGCTCAACGGCGCGCCGTCTTCGGTTGCCAACGGCGCATCGAGACAAAAAACGGTATAGGCTTCTTCGTCCATCAAATGCGGCACCGGCTTCACCCAATAGGGCGCAAGCTCGCGGCGGACTTCCTCGGCAAGCGCGCGAACTTCCTGTTGTAACGACCCATTGTTAAATTCCAGATCGTGGTAACAAACGAGGCCTTCAACAGAACTTACCTCGAACGGGACGCTGATCGTAATGCTAATTGCGCCAATGGGTAAAAGCTTAACTGCCCGCTCTACGCTAACGAGTCCGTGAGGCCCAAATCGTTCCATTAAAGGCAAGCGCACCATTTGTGGTCGGTAGAAAAAGAGATGACGCGGACTGCGCTTGCTGACGTCGACCGAAAATTGCGCGACGGGCTGGCCGAGAAGTTCGCCCACGGGTTGGCGAGTCATCTCATAGGCTGCATCGAAAGCGAACATGTACACGACTTTTCCGGTGTAGCGTTTAATCCGACGCGAACTGGTTCGTGGGAGGGTGTCCATTTGTCCTTCTGACGAAATCATCGAAGACAAAATACGCCACAGCAAAACGTTGTCTATGGGGCACAAGTTTGCCTGTATCTTCGTCGCAACCACGTTTACTCGTCTTGCGAAAAGCTCTGTAAAATATTTTCGCTTCTGCCAAACTTCTTTTATGGCGTTAGTGCGAATACTTGTCGATGGCTTCAGCCTCTTGCACAGTTGGCCGGAACTTGCGGCGGGCAAACCACGCCATTCCGCTGCAGCGCGCGAAGAACTTATTCACCAACTCACGCTTTACCGCGACGCCATTGGCACGCCGATCACCATTGTTTTCGACGGGGGTGGTGCGCCGACGGGGACGCCTGCAACGCGGTCAACACCGGAAATGGAGATTCTTTATTCGCGCTCCGGCCAAACGGCTGATGATATTATTGAACGCGTCACACACCGAATGAGTTCATTTGGCGAGGTGCTCGCCGTCACGGATGATCACGCGGAACGGGACACCGTAATCTCGATGGGTGGCATGGCATCGAGTTGTCTCAATTTTATTCAAACGGTGGAAAACACTTTGAACGAACAAGCGCGTGACATAAAAAATTACAACCGGCGCGAACGAACTAAATTTAAAAACCCACGTTGATGAAAAACATTTTTCTTCTGTTGGCATTGATCTCTGGCATCGCAACAAAGGCACTCTCCGCCGAATCTCCAGCTAAGCCTTCGGATCAAGAGAATCGTTTCCTTTTCGTAATCGATACATCTCTTTCCATGAATCGTTCGGCCAAAGCCGTGCAGGAATTTGTTCGCGAGTTGATTGAATCCGGTGTGCAAGGTCAAATGCATCCAGGCGACACTTTCGGTTTGTGGACTTTCAATGAAAAATTAAACGCGGAGTTTCCCATGCAACGTTGGACGCCTGGCGACGAAAAGAAAATTTCTGAGCTCGTCAGTGATTTCTTGAAAAACCGCCGTTACGAAAAGAAAAGCCAGCTTCACTCCGTATTGCCGGCTCTTTATCCCGTCATAAAATCTTCCAAAGCGATCACCGTGGTTTTGATTTCCAACGGCATCGAGCCCGTTCAGGGCACAACTTTCGATCAGGAGATCAACGCAATTTATCCCTCCTACGTTCGGGAGTTGCACGACGCGAAACTCGCCTTTGCCACCGTTCTCGTAGGGCGAAATGGAAAGCCAGTTGCCTACTCGGTCAACTCATCCCTCACCCCCATCGAAATTCCGCAACCACCAATTGAGCTGGAGAAAATTACGGTGGTTCCAAAAACAAATTTGGTCCAGGCGGTGACCAACCAGATTCCCGTCCGGTCCACAAATCGGATTGCCGCACCAAAGCCGCAGCCGAAAACTGTCGCGCCTTCGACTGCGACGTCGGAAACAAATCCACCGACCACGCTCAGCGCTTTGGTTACTGCGCCGAAACTCGAAATTAAAACCAACGAAGTTGCTATAATTTCCACCAATATATCGGTGCCGATTACCGCGCCTAAACTTGGGATATCTCCGCCGACGTTAGCAAATGAATCTAGCGTGGCCGTTCCCGAAAAGGTTAGTCCCGCTAAAATTGTGACGGAAAATTCAGCTTCGCCAAGTAATCAAGTTGCAACATCTTCGCCATCCGAAAAAACCAAGCCACATCAGGAGTCAGTTCGTGAGCGAGCCACGGAAGAAAAGGCGAGAGTCAATTCAACATTGCCCGGTTTTCAGCCGAAGAATCCAAATTCCAATTCTGAGATTGCGTATGGTGATCCATCTGCTTTTAAACCAGAGATGCAACGCGTAGGAGTTCCCAGTTCCACAAATTCGCCCAAACCGACTCATCGTGTAAGACCGGATACTTTGAGAAAACATAACACCGCGCCGCTTGATCCTGCGCCTCCGGAAAAACCAATTTCTCCCGCGCCCGTTGTTGTCGCCACCCAACCGATTTTCGCTTCCCAAAAACTTCTGATCGCAGGCGCAGCGCTATTAGCGGTCGCTGGAATTCTTGTCTTCTGCCTCCTGCGTAATTCTCGAAAATCTCAGCCGAGTTTAATTTCCCGTTCGATTGATCGCCCGAAATAGTTAACTGATCCGCAGCCAGACCGTTTTCAAATACGCGGGTTCATCGCGGTGGATTGGAAAATCCGACGGCTGGGGAACATAGTGTTGTTGAATAATTTTTCGATTTGCAGACTTGATTGCCGCTTCAATCATCTCCAGGAATTTCTCTGGTTTCAATGAGGCCGCGTTGGTTGATGCGAGCAAAACTCCCTCACTCCTCAGCAATGGCAAAGCTGCGTTCACCAGTTTCCCAAAATCTTTCTCGACGCGAAATGCACCCTGCTCTTTCGATTGCGAAAACGTCGGTGGATCTAAAATGATTGCGTCGAATTGGCTGTTCTTTTTCGCGAGACGTTTGAACCAGTCGAATGTATCGCCGAAAATAAAGTCGTGTTGCGCCGGATCGAGCCCGTTTAAAATAAAATTGCGCTTGCCCCATTCTAAATATTTCTTCGACAAGTCGAGACTTGTCACCGTCGCGCCCGCCTTCGCCGCACAAACTGAAAATCCGCAAGTGTAAGCAAATGTGTTCAAAACAGAAAAATCACCCGTCTCCTGAGACAAAGTGAAACCAGGCGCGATGTAATTCGTCAAAAAACGGCGACGATTCTCGCGCTGATCGAGGAACAAACCCACGGAATAACCTTCTTTGAAGCTAAGCGCGAATTGAATTCCGTTTTCGCGAACGATGAATTCATCCGGCGCAGCTTTTCCTAAAACCAATTGCGGCGAAGCTTCAGCGCTGGAAATTTGGCGCACCCGACGACTAAGAGTTTTGTGATAAGCGCCGCGCAACAAAAACGTCTTCAGAAAATCTCCCAACAGTTCAAGTTGTTCGCTCTTCAATGGCTGCTCGGATTGCGAGAGCAAAAAGTCTCCCAGTCGTTCGACATACCAACCCGGCCAGGCATCGGCAGCACCGTGAATCAGCCGAAAAGCATTTGTAGTTTCCGGATCAATGAACGCAGCGCGAAGCGCAAATCGAGAATCTTCAGAAAAAATTTCCGGCGCGATAAACTTCACCGATTCTCCCGTAAACGGATGCTCGAACGAAATTTCGCCCGCATGAAGAAAGACTCGAGATGAAGCGGTTCCGCCATAGATCGTATCACCCAAAATTGGGAAACCATGTTCAGCGGCGTGAACACGAATTTGATGTGTCTTGCCCGTGATTGGTTCAGCTTGGATAAAGGTTTTTCCTGAATCGGATTTTAATTTTTTGAAATGCGTTTCAGCGCGCTCGCCGCCCGAATGAATTGGCCGACTGAGATATTTCTCCCCTGCCCTGACTAAAACAGATTCGGATTTCATTCTGTCGAAGGAAATCTTTCGGTCGGTCACCAGAAGATATTTTTTTGAGACTTTCCTTTCAGCAAATTGCGCCGTGAGCGAGCGATTGGCTAACGTTGTCTTGCCGAAAACAATCGCGCCCGAGGTTTCTTTGTCGAGTCGGTGAATAATGGCGAGATTGGCCCAGCGTGGCTCCCGATTTTTTAACCACTCGTAAATTCCTTCTCCGGCAAACGGACTCGGTGAATGCGTGTTGATTCCGGCTGGCTTATTGACGACCAACAAATGCTCGTCTTCGAAAATGATGAGATTGTTTGCCATTCAGTTTCCGGACAGGAGCGAAAACTTGCCCGCTATTATTTACCCGCTTTTGCGGTGGAAATATATTCAAGCAAATCAGCGATATCCTGCGTTTTCAATCCGCTCTCCAAACCTTCCGGCATCAACGAGTTCTCCTGGCTCTTAAGTTTTTTGATTTGCGAACGTTGGATGACATTCTCTTTTCCAAAAGCCTGATGCATCGTCACCGTTGTAGCGGTTTCATTCGCCACTAGACCAATGAAACTTTCCTCATCTTTGGTTTCAACTTCGTAGGCGCGAAATTGCGGGGCGACTTCACGATTGGGGTCAAGAAGGTTGAGCAACATCTTTTCTTTGCCGGAATTTTGGACCGTCACGAGATCGGGGCCGAGCACAAAACCTTCGCCACCCAATCGATGACACGAGGAGCAACGCTCCATGTAAATTATTTTTCCGTGCGCGGCGTCACCTTGAAGACCCAACGCGGGTTGAAACGCGTTAATCACGTCCTGACGCTGACTCGCCGTAGTTGTTGCCTCAAATAATTTCGCCGCTTGTTTGTGTATGTTTGGGTCGCGATGATTTTTCAGAAACTTGATTTGTGGCGAAGACAAATCCGTCGCGCGAATCGTGCCTTGCTCAATCGCATTTAATAGGGCAGTCGCACGTTCAGGTCGCGCCAGCAAAGCCGAAAGCGTTTCGCTGCGTAATCGCGGCGTGAAAGAACTCCAATGCTTGATCAACTCCGCCCCGACTTCCGGTTCTGTGAAATGGGCGAGCGCGGCGACACTGGCGAGTTGAATCGATTGCGAATGGTTTTGATTGAGCAACGCCAGAAGCGCCTGGCCCGATTCGGCAAAGCTGGTGAGCGCAAGAAGCTGGATGGCTTGAACGCGCGTGGTTTCCTGCGCTTGGTCGTCGGCTGCCACTTGCGCGGCCTGAGTGAATATCTTTTTCATGTCACCCACTTTCGCGAGTGAACTTCCAGCGCGTTCCAATCCATCTCCCAAAGCGCGAACAAGAGAAAACGAAAGAGAGCGGTCCTTTGAGTTGGCGAGAAAATCAACAACTTGCGCCACTTCAATTGAATTGTTTTTTGCACTGATAATGAGAACAAGCTGCCTTAAGAATTCCCGGCTGCCTTTGCTTTGGTCCGCTGAAATCAACGTAAACATTTCTCCAGCACCTTCAGCGAGCGAAGATAAAACAGCCGCTTGCATCCACGAATTCTCTAAATCCTGTGTGATGATGTCGCGCAACGCAGAAACTTTGTTTGGGCTTTTCGTTTCGCCGAGCGTGAACGCCAGTTGATAACGAACATTGATGGACGGGTCTTTTGTCAGCGCATCGTATTTTGCAAAAAGCGCCTTGGACGGAGCGGAACCGCGCAGAAACTTTTCAGATAATTTAACTGCATGTTCGCGAACGGTGGCGTCGGAATCATTCAAAGCGATCAAGACGTCATCTTCGCTCAATGCGCTTAAGCCTTCGAGACTATGCAAGGCGTGCATCCGGCCCAGCGAAGATTTGGAATTTCGCGCGAGCTTCTTGAGAGCGGGAACAGCAGATTTATCTTGTCGCTCGAAAAGCAAACGCGCCGCAGCATCGCGATGCCAACCGTTTGAATTTTGCAAAGTAGCAACTAATTCTTTGATCGAAGCTTTGGCGAGTTTGAGCGGCTTCCGTTGTTTGAAATTCTCCGGTGCAATGCGATAAATGCGTCCGCGATCATTGCCGCTATTTAAATCCAAATGCTTTTTAAGTTGTTCGGGCAAGGACCACGGGTGCTCGATGGTTTCGCGATACATATCGATGACGTAAAAAGTTCCGTCAGGCGCATTTGCAAATTGGACCGGACGAAACCAGGTATCCTTCGACGCGAGAAATTCCACTTTCTGTTCGTCGGCAGGACGTTGCGCTTTCACGCCAACGCCTTCGGGCAAAACCAGTTTTCGATGAACTAGATTGCCCCCTGCGTCGCCAGTGAATGCGTTGTCGCGAAAATCTTCTGGAAATGCGTCACCACGATAAATTGTAATCCCAGTCGCTCCCGTAAAATATCCCGCCGAGCGTCCACCGCCTTCAATTGGGCCGGTTGCAATTCCAGAAACGCGCCATTTCGTGCGAATCACTCGCCACGGTTCTTCAGGGCTGATGCGATAAACCTCTGCTGCGCCGCCATCGACTGCGATAGAAGCCAGTGCTGGCGGCATCGTGTAAAACGGATTTCTGTCCGCGTAACGACCGTCATACATAAACGTCATGATGTGATCGCTGTTGCTGCAAACAAATTTTCGTCCACGACTATCGAAGCTCATCCCGTATTGGCCTCCGCCATTTTCCGGACGCATTTTCAATGTGCGCGGATCGAAGGAGAAATTTCGGTGATTTAAATCGAGCGGCGCTTCGGAAGGAACAGCGACATTCGTCACAATCCCACCATTGGGCGCAGTTGAGCCGTGGATGCGATTGTCCATTCCCCAATTGAGACTGTTAAGAAGCGCTTGGACGTTTAGCCGTTCCTTGCCCGTGCCAAATCCGGTGTAAACAACTTTACGAATGTCGGCCTTGTTATCGACATTGGTATCTTTGAAATAAATAATGTCCGGGGTGGCTGCGACGAAAATTCCGCCATCATAACAAATCACGCCCGTTGGCCAGGCAAGGTTCTCGGCGTAAACGGTCGATTTATCGAAACGTCCGTCCCCATCGGTATCTTCCAACATCCGAATGCGTCCAAGATGCTCGTCACGTCGCTCCGAATAATCAATCATCTCCACCACGAACATTCTTCCGTTCTCATCAAACGACAACGCGATGGGACTGACCACGTTCGGTTCTGAGGCAACCAACTCAACGCGAAATCCTTTTTTAATTTGAAATGTTTTGATCGCGTTCGTCGTTTCAACTGCGGGAAGCCGCGGCAAATCCTTTTCAGCATTGAGTTCTGGAGGCACAGCATTTCCGCGAAGCGCGAAGAGAAAGCAAACAATGAAACCGAAACGAAAAATCATTCCAGAACGAAGCCAGTGAAGCGGATTGAGTTCAAGGAATTTCATTGCTGCGCGAAATAATGTTGTGGCGTGCTAAAGTGAAGACGTCAAAGTTTCAGGATTTTAAAACTTTTTCTTCAACCAAAACGTCCGTTAAATAAATAAATAGATGAAGCTAAAATTCCTGTTTGCATTCTTTTTAATCGCAGCGCTTCCGCTCGAACGCCATGCGGTCGCCGATGAAACCAACCAGTTTGCCCCGCAACCGCCCATTCCGTATCTCTCGCCCGCGGACGAGGCAAAAACTTTTTCTCTGCCGCCCGGTTACCATCTCGAACTTGTGGTGAGCGACCCGATTATTCGTGAGCCGGTCATTGCAGCGTTCGATGGTGATGGCCGGATGTTTGTTGCCGAGATGCGGACTTACATGCAGGACATCGACGGTAAAAACGAGCACACCAACGCCGGTCGCATTTCGTTGCATTGGTCGAGCAAGCGAAATGGCGTTTACGACAAGCACACGGTGTTTGCCGACAATTTACTTTTGCCACGAATGATTTTGCCGCTCGCGGATGGCTTGCTCGTGAACGAAACGGATTCAAATGATCTCTGGGTTTTTCGCGACACAAATGGCGACGGAATTTCCGATCAAAAGACAAAGATTTTTGAAGGCGGCCCGCGCGGTGGAAATCTCGAGCATCAACAAAGCGGCCTGATTTGGAATCTCGATAATTGGCTCTACATGACGGTCAACGATTATCGTTTGCGGATTCAGGGAACAAACATTCTCAAGGAACCAATTCCTGCTGCGGGTGGGCAATGGGGACTTACTCACGATGATTACGGCAAGCCGTGGTATGTGAACGCCGGCGGAGAAATCGGGCCACTCCATTTTCAGCAACCGATTGTTTACGGACGATTTTCTTTCGCCGATGAACTGGCGATTGGGTATCGAGAAGTATTTCCGCTGATTGGATTGGCTGATGTGCAAGGCGGCGATATTCGTTTTCGTCCCAGCGACAAAACGCTCAATCATTTAACCGCTGCTTGCGGCGATGAAATTTTTCGCGGAGACCGTTTACCTTCGGATATGCGTGGCGATTTATTTTACTGCGAACCAGTGGGCCGAATGATTCGCCGCACAAAAATTGAGGTGAAAGAAGGCGTAACCTATCTGAGCAATCCCCATGAAAAATCGGAATTCATGCGCTCAACCGATCCGAATTTTCGTCCCGTCAATCTCGTCAGCGCGCCTGATGGAACGCTTTACATCGTCGATATGTATCGCGGCATCATTCAGGAAGGCAACTGGGTGAAGGAAGGTTCGTATCTCCGCAAAGTCGTTCAACAATATCAATTGGATAAAAATTTTGGGCGCGGTCGCATCTGGCGTCTGGTGCATGACGATTTCAAACCAGGCAAGACGCCGCAGTTGCAAAACGAAAAGCCATCCAAGCTCGTCAAATATCTGGAACACCCAAACGGTTGGTGGCGCGACACAGCGCAAAAACTTCTCGTGCTTAGCCAGGATAAATCGGTTGTTCCCACGCTAGTCAAGATAGCCCAAAAAAATAAAAACCATCTCGCGCGCATTCATGCGGTTTGGACTTTGGAAGGCCTTGATGCACTCGAACCATCCTTGCTCCGTGAGAAATTGCACGATGAAAATCCGCAGGTTCGCATCGCCGCCATTCGCGCCAGTGAAACGCTGTTCAAAAAAGGCAACCCGTCTCTTGTCGCGGACATCCAGTCCCTCGGCAGCGACCGCGATCCCAACGTTGTGATCCAAGCGATGATGACGGCCAACCTTTTGAAGTGGAACGATGCGAATGATTTCATCGAAGTCACGATGAAAAAGAACCCTGCTCGTGGCGTGCAGGAGATTGGAACGCGATTGCTCGTGCCGGCCGTTTCTGAAGGCCGCGAGTTCTCGCAAGCCGACAAGCTGTTGTTGCGACGCGGAGAAAGCATTTACAACGAACTTTGTTTCACCTGCCACGGTGCCGATGGCAAAGGGATGCCGCTCGCAGGCGCAGCCGCCGGTGTCACGATGGCGCCTCCACTTAAAGGTTCAAAAATCGCAACTGGATTATCCGATGGGATTATCAACGTTCTACTAAAAGGTTTAAACGGACCGGTGAATGGCAAAAAATACGATGCGCAAATGGTTCCAATGGAGAGTAACGATGATTTGTGGATTACAGCCATTGCTTCTTACGTCCGAAATAATTTCGGCAACAACGCGTCGATCATCAGCACCAACAGTGTCGCTCGCATTCGCAGCACCTTCAAGGAGCGCACGCAACCGTGGACCATCGAAGAACTAAATAGCATCGCCCCGCAATTTTTAACCAACCGCGCCAGTTGGAAAGTCTCGGCCAGCCACGTCTCGGATCGTGCGTCCCGTGCCATCGATGGCAAACCTGAAACACGCTACGAAACCGGTGTCGAACAAGTCCCGGGAATGTGGTTCCAGATCGAATTGCCCGAAGAAACAACCATCTCAGGCCTTTACCTCGATGCCGCAAGTTCCGACCGCGATTATCCGCGCGGCTATAAAATAAATGTGTCCAACGACGGGTCACAGTGGAATGAACCGATCGCAACCGGCAAAGGCAACTCGCGCACCACCGAAATACTTTTCCCTTCGACGAAAACAAAATTCATTCGCATTACCCAGACGGGTACGGCGCGCGGTTTGTTCTGGTCGATCCACGAATTGCAGGTGCTGCAACCACCCGAGCCCGCCAAAATGACCTCAGCCCAACTGAAGAAAGCCACCGCTTCCGGTTTCGAATAGGCCTATAGGACGAATGCCGTCACCGACATGTCAATCTTGCTCACAACGGAACATTCAAGACCCGGGGTTGATCCGGCCCTTTTCCGGTCTGCTGCAAAGATTGAAGATAAGTGCGCGCGAACTCCGATTTAGGATCGATCCTTAGAGCTTCCTGAAACTGTAGCATCGCCTCCTTGATCTGCCCTTTGTCGGTCAGGGCAGTTCCAAGATTATTGATCGCGTCCACGAAATCCGGTTTCTCTTTCAACGCCTTCCGGAAGTATTCGATCGCCCCGTCCAGTTGCCCCTCCGATGCCTTCAACGACCCCAACGCGTTGTAACCTTTTGCGTCTCCTTTGAGGCGAATCAACTCCTTAAATTCAGCCGTAGCCTCGTCGGCCTTTCCAAGTTGAAACAAACAAAATCCAAGATTGTAACGAGCATCCCTGAAATCCGCATCCAGCCGGAGAACTTCGCGAAACTGGACAACCGCCTCCTCCATTCTTCCCTGCTGATTCAAGAAAACCCCCAGGTTAAAATGCACGTCGGGCCGGTTCGGTTCCGCTTTCAGCATCGCGTGCAGTTCTGTGATCCCCTCAGGAGCTCCCTGTTTGTCCAATGCCAGCTGGAGCGCGTGTCGAGCGAGCGCACCGTTGCCGATGACCTCGAAATTCCTCGCATCTGGCGTCATACTTAGCGCCTGGCCAAACAAGTCCACGGCTTCATCTGTATGCCCGGCTGTAGCCATAATACATCCCAAGGCATGTAAACTCGGCGCATCATGCGGCCCCTTGTTCAACCTGAGGAACTCCCGGAAATGAACCACTGATTCATCCACCCTTTTCTCTTGAAAAAGGAGCCTGGCTAAATTCCACCTCACCTGGTGGGCGTTGGGAGCCAATCGAATCGCTTCACTGTAATGAACGATCGCCTCATCATGAAGTCCCTGTCGGTAAAGCATATTGCCAAGATTAAAGCGCGCCTCAGCCCGCTCAGGTTGCACTTTAACCACCGCTTTCAACTCTTTAATACCTTCAAGGTTTTGTCCTTGCCGCGACAACGACAAACCCAACGCATACTGCGCCACTTCAACATTCCCGGTCACTTTGAAATTGTGCCGCCAAAGTACAACACTATCTTTGAAGTAAGTTATCTCCTGTCGTGTGACAATGATGCAGCCCACCACCCCCGCCGTGACCATCCCCAGCCAGAGTCCTCTCCTGTAATTCCATTTCTCCGTCCACTCATACAATCCCCATACCACCGCTATCAGAATACCCACCATCGGGATGTAGCTGTAACGATCCGCCATCGCCACGTCACCTAGCTGCACCAGGCCAATCACCGGCACCAACGTTCCTAAATACCAGAGCCACCCCACCCCAAACCACGGCATGCGACGTCGTAACCTCCAGGCCAGGATCGAAACAACCACCAGAAACACGACTGCAAGCGATACTGTAGCCATCGGCCACTTGCCCGGGTGTGGATAGAACCCGCACAAGTTCACGGGCCAGAACATGTTCCAAAGATAACGACCGTACGACACCATCGCATTGGCCAATCGCTGATCCAACGGATACTTCTCCGTGGTCTGCACGAAACCCCAACTCTTTTGCGCCGCATAGGTCAGGACGCTCGTCGCCACCGCAAGCCCGAAGAACGGAACCTTCTCCAGCAACAACTTCCCTGCCTTCTCGCATCGTTTCAATGGCCAGCAATCCAGGAGCAACAACGCGAACGGCAGTGTCACCACCATTCCCTTGCTCATCAGTCCGCACGCAAAACCCACCAATGCCAGCGCATAAAACACTTTTGCCTTCCCGCCTTTAATCTTGGACGCCTGCACGAACTGCACATACATCAGCGTGGTTAGCATCCAGAAAAACACCGCCAGCACATCCTTCCTTTCCGCCACCCACGCCACCGATTCCACCCGCAGCGGATGCAATCCAAAGAACAATGCCACCACCAGACTCCGCCAGAGCGCTCCCGTCATGCGGCGCATCACGACAAAGAGCAACAATGTATTGGCTGCGTGCAGTAACACACTCGTCAGATGATGTCCCCACGGTCTCAGCCCAAAGAGCTGAACATCCAGCATGTGCGACAACCAAGTGAGCGGATGCCAATTGCCGAAGTCGCTGTTGCGGAAAGCCCACTTCACGCCCTCCCAGGTCAAGCCAGCTTTCACACGCACATTTTCCGTAACGTAACCCGTATCGTCACCATACCAAAAAAGGAACCCGTTACGCACCGACGGCAGAAATGCTCCCGCAACCAGCAGAAACAACAACAGGTAAAGCAAAGGCAACTTCCACTTCGGTTGCTGCCCCACTGGCGCGGGAATGGACGCCGGAAATTTCGCTGGTGACGAATCCACTTCGAGAACAGAACCTTGTTTGCTTATTTTTCGCTTGGCCATATCAGGGTGACGAAGTGTGGAGATTTTGAAAACCTAAGTCAAACTGCGGCGTCATGCAGCCGGAATCAAGGCGTGCTCGCTCGGCACAGAATTGGAGATTGAAAATTGGGAGTGTCGGACCTGAAAAGGTTCCTCGCGGCTGCCGATGTCTTTTCACGGCAAAGCGACGGAAAACCATCGCGGCACAATATGCGAAGCATGGGGTTATTCTGCGTTGCGCAAACACGGATCGCATCAACGGTTGGGCAGAAGTATGCAAGGGTTAGGTGATGTGGGAGGCGTTAGGCCGACTTTGTTTTTCACAAGGCGTTCATGTGAAATGCCACCTAGCACTGTTTGTCCGACTGAGCCTAGGGCCCACGGTACTGAGTCACATTCATCCAAAAGTGTTTAGGCTGATTCAAAGCTTTTGTTTTCTCCGTTCCATTTTCCTTTCCTTGGCGCGTTCTAACCACTCGTAAAGAGTCGGCAGTAAAACCAGCGTTAAAAATGTAGAGCTGACAATTCCACCGATCACCACAGTCGCCAATGGGCGTTGCACTTCCGCGCCGGCACCCATCGCCAGCCCCATTGGAACAAAACCGAGACTTGCCACCAGCGCCGTCATCAGAACGGGCCGCAACCGTGTAAGCGAACCCTCGATGACCGATTCGCGGATGAATTTTCCCTCATCACGAAGCTGATTGAAATAGGAAATCATCACTAAACCGTTTAGGACCGCTACGCCACTTAATGCGATAAATCCCACTGCTGCGGTGATGCTAAACGGCATCCCTCGCAACCAAAGCGCAGCGACGCCACCTGTGACCGCGAGCGGAATTCCTGAATACACCAGCAACGCCTGACGCAGGCTTCCGAACGCGAGAAAAATCAGCACAAAAATCAGGATCAGCGCAGAGGGTACTACCACGAGCAGCCGCGCGCGGGCCTCCTGAAGATTCTTGAACTGTCCTCCAAACTCGACGATGTAATTTTCCGGCAACTTCACCTGGTCGTTGATGCGGCGTTCGGCTTCTTTGACGAATCCCTCGATGTCACGGGTTTTTAAATTTACCATTAAGGCAGCGCGGCGCTGGCCATCATCGCGTTGAATCGGCTCGACGGTTTTAAGCGTTTGAAATTCGACTACTCGACCGAGGGGCAGCAAACCATTTTCTCCGACGCGCAGGGGCAATTTTTTAATTTGTTCATCATCGGCTCGCAACGCTTCCGGCATTCGCACGACAATGTCGTAACGCCGGTTGCCTTCCACAATCTGGCCAACTTCCCGACCGGCGAGCGCGGCGTCAATCGCCCGGTTTACTTCACCGGCCTGCACACTGAAACGTTGCAGCACGTCGCGTTTCACATTGATTTGCAATTGCGGCGTGCGCCCTTCCGTTTCGCTTTCCAGCACAGTGGGATCCGAAGCTTGGAATTCACGTGACTTGAAGTCGC
>JADMIO011294119.1_pt1 | contig 140990 bp, 128 predicted proteins | sample 8958161 | NCBI WGS metagenome assembly JADMIO01 (sample SAMN16585339, study PRJNA669376) | soil metagenome | isolation source: Crop rotation soil | place: USA: Cullars Rotation, Alabama | collected 2011
GCCGCGACTTCAAGTCACGTGAATTCCAAGCTTCGGATCCCACTGTGCTGGAAAGTGCTCGTAAAGCCAGATGCAACTGTGGCAATGCCGACTAATTTCTGGAAGGCAAATATTGCCGAACTCGGCGAGGTCGGCGTGCTTAAAACCAATGGTTTTAGCTATAATGCCGTTATCGTGCAACCCGTGATGACCAATGTACTGCTGATGGGTTCCAATTTTATGGGCGGTTCCGCGGCTCTCTGGATGTACGGAAATAACTATTCGGAAAAGATGAGTTCCGGAGTCGCGGAGGGCCAGATTTATCGAGTCCTCCCGGATTTCACTGACCAAAGCTTTTACCACTACAACTTGTTTCTCGGAGAGGACGCCGTCTGGAACTCGGTTCAAATTGCCGCCGGGGACAATATCGCTGCGAAGTTTGGACCGACAAATATTCTCCTCTATTATGACCTCGTCGGCAACGCACCCGGCTTAACCAATGCCGTCGCTGGCTCCCTTTGGATGCAAACAAATAGCCCCCCAGCAGACCCCGTCAACCCCCGGTGCTGGATAAACATCACCAACAAGGATGATGGTAAAATTTACAAAATGCCGTTGTATCAATAACAGGACGGCCCGAAGAGCAGCGAACTCCGAATGGATGCCCTTAAACAAGGGATTCGCATACCATGATTTAGGTTCGCTCATAAAGGCTAGAGATCGATTTAGGTGGAGCCTGCTGCCATAATGGTCACTGGATTCCAAGCGGGAAAGTGAAAGTGCCAGGTACAAGGAAGCCTTGAGTCCAATCGGGCAAGGCCGGCGGGGTTCCGGCCCGCACATCAGACTTCCACTGCGTATCCGTCTCGCGAGTCGTGGGGCCCAGTTCGAACTCATAATGGCTGAATACCGGTCCGGCATAGATACTGCCGTCGTTAGGTCCCCAATTCACCGATGCCATCAGCATGCCCACCGTACCCACTCCCTCGTGCAGAATGCTGCCCGGGTCACCAACGATTACGTCCTTCGGATCCGTATGCACGTCCACTACCAGTGCGTCATAAGCGTCCGATGACGTGTACTCGCCGGAATGCCGGGCCCTCGTATTGGAAAAGTAAAGTTTCGGGTACCAACCGCTGAAGGACCGGGCATTACTGTAGCCGGAAGGATTTTCAATCAGGTTTTTGATGAAAAATGTCTCATTACTGCTCAAAAGTGTGCGGCTCAACTCCTTCACGGAAATGTCGCGCAAGGTCGACACCGTGTCCGCAAAGGTAGTAAGAAACCATGAACGATTTGACGACATGTTGAGGTACGTTTCAGTGAAAGAGGCGCCGCTGGGATCGTTCGGTTCAAATACAAACTGGCCAGAGGTGCTGATCGTGGAGAGCAGGGCTTTGGTTCGGTTGGCCATGTCCCGCATCTTTTCCCAGAAAATCACTCGCGGCTCAATGAACCCATCGGGGTATGAACATAAAACATCCCCGGTATAAGGCTGCTTCACGTAAAGCACCGTGTCGTGGCGAAGTTCCGTCCAGGAAGCCAATTGGGTATTAAGCGTCTTCATGGCCCAATTGCGGGTTCGCATGAAATCAGGATATTCCGGTCCTGTAGTGGGCTCAGAAAGTTCCCGCAGACATCCGACCCATGAGGTATAGATATTGTTCGTCCAGATACCTCCATCCTGCAGATCTAACACCATGCGCGCCGCCGCCAAATTGTGCTGATATGGATAACCATCCCGCCACGGATGACCATTCGTATTGGCAATTCGGGACACAATGTTGGGCACCGTTTGATTGTTTCCCAGGACCGAGAAAGCAATGTCCAGAGCGCTGGGAACCCGGCGCATCACTTTATCGCTGAACTGCGGGATGCCGTCGGTGTCCCAAATAATCTTGTCGAAGACACATTGGCCCATCGCCCACGCATCCAGGGCAAAACGCTGCCCCACTACGGTAAAGGAACGCGGCAATTTGATCTGTTCACGGGTGAGCGGCGAATAGAAGTAACCATTTTGAATGTTTTGCACCCCCAATTGACCAGACATGAGCTGCGCCTGCAGGTTCTGCAATGCCGCGGAGTTGGGCACGTTGGCTGGGGAGACGATGCCTGCCGCAGTCATCAGGTCATTGAGTTGCGAGAAATTCAAGGAATCCGGCATGCCCACAAACATTTGCAGGATCTTTTCAAGCTGCTGCCAGTTGGAATATTGGGAGGAGTTTTTTAATAAAAGATGAAAAGCCACCATCGTCGAAAGTTCGCGCAGGGAATTGTCGTTCGTTGACCCGGTAAACCGCAGGTCCACCATCGAGCACCACGTCATTGCCCGAAAGTAACGCTGCAGCGCCTGTGAGGTTAGGTAATGTCCCCGAACAGTGAACTGGGAAAAATCAACAGGCCGCACAGCCCCGAAAAGAATCATGTTGGTGGGCTGTAGGTTCTGGATGGCGTTCAGCGTATCCTGCACCCGCGCCGTTTGCCCCAACACACCATAATTATTCACACCCGTACTCAGAGATCGTGCGACCGCCAGGAAATAGTCCGCGTCCATCACACCATTGGTAATCGCGGTGCCATTGGCCTGGGCCGCCAGGGATGAGACCTGGTTCGCCATTCCATTTACAACTCCATTGAGCAGGCGGGAAAGCCAGGTTTCCTCTACTTCCTCCAGCATGGACATATATGAGCGGTGCCACGCCTGGAGCGCCGCATCGCAGGAGAAATAAACTGGCAGATTGTCAGTGAAAACCTTGTAAAATGCATCGGCAAAGCTGTAGCTGCCCAACCGTTGGCTCACCACAAAACCGTTCGTTTGGAAAATCGCAAACTCATTCGTGTTGAGGCGGAAATCCGTTAACCGCCGTTCGACCGTGTTGGTCGCGTTATGGACCGCCGGATCCAGATTGAAATCCGTCCAGTATTCGACACTGGTCGGATCAGACGTGATTTGCGGAAGATACTGATTAGTCACCGTGAAACGTTGAGCAAAAAAATTTAGCGAAAGCTGCCCCACCATCTGGAGTTGGCGCCCAAATTCTGTGCTGTAACCGTACACCGCGTCACCCACGTCGGACTCCGCCGTCGCCAGTTTCACATTCGCCAGCACTCGGAAGAAGCCCCACTCTCCGGACGCTGGCACAGCGGCTGTAAGCCATTCATCGGACCTGCCAATCGCCCCTATTACCGGAGGCCCGATTGGCACCCAGGTTTGCAGATTGGTGCTCCCTAGGATGGTGTATTCGGAATACATCGAACTCACCGGCAAAGTCATTTGTGACCGCCATCCAAGCTGCGCCTGGGCGCCAGCACCTTTTAATTCAATTACGATATTGTCCGCCGCTATGACTCCTTGATTGAGCGCAGCCATTAGCAAGACCCAGAAACAAATGCGAAGCTTCATAATGCTCGTGAGGGTTATTCAACCTGAAAAACTGTGAAGACTTGGAACCGCCCGTCCATGAACGCGATTGTGGTGAGCGAGGGAATTCTGTCAAGATTTTAAGCCGGTCCCTGGGCAGCCTCGTCCACCACAGATTTGAAAACAATCTTACAAGTCAGCGAACAAATTTTTGACCAGTAAAACCACGTCAACAGTTTTCAAACAGGAGAAAGATGCATCTGCTTGCGGCTTGCTGCGTCTCCATGCGCGTAAATGCATTACCGCTCAAGTGTCCAGGGAAGCCCCGCGCAATTCCCATGCTAAGGTCGTCACCGCTAATTGCGAAACATGAGTCTCATCGAAAACATTGCCGCCTCCGAAATGCTGGACAGGTTTCTTGCCGATGCCCGCCATGCACGTTGCTCCCGTAACCAAATCGAAAACTTCCTGCGCGCCGGAATTATACTCCAGCCAAAACAACTCGCCGCCTCTGCCGCCGCCCGCCTGTGCGACGCTCCAGATGGTCCAACTGCCATCGGCTACGGCGGCGCCCGCGGCGGAGGCAAATCACACTGGCTCATTGCTCAACTCGGCGTCGATGATTGCCAGCGCGTCCCGGACCTCAAATGCCTCCTCCTTCGTAAGGTCGGCAAAGCCAATAACGAAAGTTTTGCCGACCTCCGTCAGCGCCTCTTTCGAAAGCTCCCCCATGAGTTTGTTCCCTCCCGTGGTCTGCTCCACTTCCCCAATGGCTCCCGCATAATCACCGGTCACTACCAGCACGTAAACGATATCGATGCCTATCTCGGACTCGAATACGACGTTATCGGCATTGAAGAAGCCACCGCCCTGACCAGTCGCAAGTATACTGACATCGGCACCTGCTGCCGCACCTCTAAACCCCGATGGCGTCCACGCATCTATTCTACCACCAATCCCGGCGGCGTCGGTCATGCTTGGTACCGACAAAAGTTCCTCCAACCCTTTCATGCCAATCTGGAGACCGATACCCGCTTCGTGCCTGCTTCCATCTCGGACAACCCCTTCACTAATCCAGATTACCAGAAAACCCTTCAAAACCTTTCCGGATGGCGCAAGCGAGCATGGCTCTATGGGGATTGGGATATCGCTGCTGGGCAGTTCTTCACTACCTTTCGACGCGATATTCACGTTATCTCGGATTTCGACGATTCCCGCGCAGTCGAATGGATGGCCGCTCTCGATTACGGCTTCACTCATTACACGGTCGTGCTTCTCGGCTGCAAAGATGGCGACGGTAATTACTTCATCGTGGACGAGCACGCCGAACGTCTGCTGCTTCCTCAAAAACATGCTCAAGCCATTCACGCCATGTTCCGGCGTCACGGCCTTCTTGACTCGGCTGGCTCTCATTCCACAACGCAGCTCGATGTCTCTGGACGCTCAGTTCTCACCCCTCAAACAGCTAAGCGCCAGCAGCCATCAACTACGCTCGTTCACTTCGTCGCCGGAGCGGATGTCTTCAGTCGCCAAAGTGATGGCCATACCATCGCTGATCAATACCGTGCCTTCGGGATCAGGTTGCTTCCCGCCAACACCGATCGCATTAACGGTTGGGCCGAAGTCCTCCGGCTTCTCGGCGATGTCGACTCGGGTCTCACGCCACAACTTTTCATTCATAAACGTTGCGCTCGCCTCATTGAATGCCTTCCCAACCTCCAGCACGATCCGAATAACCCGGAGGATATTCTTAAAACGGATATCGACGATGACGGCTCCGGCGGCGATGACGCGGCTGACGCTCTCCGCTACCTCGTCGCAACCAGGCCAAGGCGCGTTTACCAACGAAAACTAAGAGGATTTTGAGCCGCAACAATGAATTCAGACTTTTCAAACGATATGACCGCTCGCGCTGAGCAGCTTCGGGATTTGGAATGGGCTCTCTCCCAGGAACTCTTCCTGGCTGCCCGAAAGCTTCTCCGGATAGCAGTTATGCAACCAGGAAATAAAAACGTGCCCCTCCACGTCGTCCAAATGTTTAAGCTGGCTTCCCGACTGGGTCGGCTCTCCACCGACACGGCCTCGGCGGATTCGTCAACCAGTCATACTCCGCTGGAAACAGACGGTCTGCCCCCTTCCGTCATCGAAGCTCTCAACCGTATGTACGGTTCAGGCCAAAAAGAGCCCAAGGGCGAGGACTCTGCCACTCAATGAACTGTAACTAAACCTCACGAGATAATTTTATGCTGGACGACCAAATTGTAGAACGATTCATCGAACTCCGTGCTCAAGGGTGGACCTTCGCACGTATTGCCGATGAACTCCAGGTCACAAAACCAACCCTCATCACCTGGAGTCGCAAACATCAGCACAGGCTGCGGAATCTCCAGGCTCTCCACTTCGAAGCTCTCGCCGCTCGCTGCAAATTTACTCGCGAAGATTTGATTGAGCGAATCACCGATGAGGAACGCCGGCTCCGCGAAGAACTTGCTCGACGCGAACTCAAAGACATTCCTTCGGCCCGAATATTTCAACTTCTCGCCACTCTCCGCAAAGAAGCCAAAGTCATCGCCGGCCCGGTCCGCCTCGTCGAACCACTTCCTCCCGAAGCACCCATTACCGACCACATCCCCAACCCTCTAATCTCTTGGGAAATTTAGCTTCCTTTCGGCACATGAGAAGAACCACCCGTCTACGCAGCTCATCTCAATTCTGGCCAGACGCTCAATCCCATTCGCCAGCTTCCAGGAACTTTACCATGGTAAAGTTTTATGTCGAAAACAAACCTCGGACCATAATCGCAATACATTGTTTCCCAATGTATTACATAGATTTATTCCGCCGAATCAAAATATCCACGTTGGTAAAGTTTTGCCATGCGGATCATGCTCAACAAACTGGCAAACAATTCCAGCCTCGTACCGAGCAGCCACAAACGTGAGTCGGATATGTCCTCACATCCTCTGCCTGCATCCCCCCAAATGCTCGCTGGGTTTTACCATTGGCTCCCCTCCGGTCTTTGCTCTGCTAATCCAAGGCCGATGTTATTTTTTTGTCGCTGACTGTTTTGGGATATGTAACGAGGCAACGAGTCGCGCCTTCATGAGAAAACAATTTATTCGTTCCCGCCCTTTCGAACGCGTCTTGTTTCGCTCCCCCGGGCGTGTTGAACCTGCTCACCTCAGCCTGGTGAATATCTCTTCCTTGCCGGAAGCGACTGCACAACCCTAACTTGTGGTGATGTCGCACGCCGACTTTGTCCATTTGCATCTGCACACCGAGTATTCCCTGCTCGATGGCGCTTGCCGTTTGGATCGGCTCATGGACAAAGCTCACGATTTGAAATTCGGCTCCATTGCTCTCACCGATCACGGTGTGCTCTATGGAGCAGTCGATTTTTATCAACAAGCCCGCGAAAAAGGGCTCAAACCCATCATCGGTTGCGAGGTCTATGTGGCTCCCAACAGCCGCCTGGAAAAGAAGACCAGCAGCGGAGGACGCGACGTTTACAATCATCTCGTCCTCCTGGCCAAAGATGAAGTGGGCTACAAAAACCTCATCAAACTCACCACCGCGGCGCACCTGGAAGGCTATTACTATAAGCCGCGCATTGATAAAGAGCTCCTGGCCGCTCACAAGGAGGGCATTATTGCCCTCTCCGGTTGCCTCGCCAGCGAAATCCCCGAAAGCATTGTAAAAGAGCAATTGGATAAAGCCCGCCAGGCCATCGATTGGTTTAAGCAGACTCTCGGGCCCGACAATTTTTACCTTGAGCTTCAGAACCATGGCATCGCCGAGCAAGCCAAAGTCAATCGCCACCTCATTCCTTGGGCGAAAGAATTTGGCCTCAAGCTCGTCGCGACGAATGACGTCCATTACGTCGAACAAGGTCATTCCCACGCGCATGATTGCCTCATCTGCATCGGCACCCAGGCTCTCCTGAGCGATACGCGCCGGATGAAGTACACGGAGAAGCAATTCTATCTGCGCTCTGCGGAAGAAATGAAGGCCCGCTTCGCCGAAGTTCCGGAGGCCATCCAAAATACCCTCGAGGTTGCCGAGAAGTGCAATTTGGAAATTGAGTTCGGCAAATTGCATTATCCCGTCTTCCATCCTCCCGAATACTACACGCGCGAAGGTTATCTGCGCCTCCTCCTTGCCGAAGGTTTGCGAAAACGTTACGGGCTGCATGCTCGGGCCGAGGGTCAGGAATTTGTTCTCGAAAGAATCGAAGATGTTCGACGGCTTCCAACATTTACTCAGGCCGCGAGCGAGCCTCTCTCTGATTTAACCGACCCGGCAGTCAACGCCGCCGCGCAGGCCGTTATTGATCGGCTCAAGCTGGAGCTGAAGGTCATCGAGAAAACTGGATTCATCAGCTATTTTCTTATCGTCGGCGACTTCGTTCGTTACGGTCGTGAGCACGGGATTGCCTGCGTCGCCCGTGGTTCCGCTGCCGGCTCCATCGTTACCTTCCTGCTCGAAATCTCCAACGTCGATCCCATCCGGTACAGCTTGCTGTTCGAACGTTTTCTAAATCCCGAACGTGTTAACCCTCCCGATATCGACATCGACTTCGCCGACGATCGGCGCGCCGACGTGATTGAATACGTCCGTCAAAAATACGGCCGAGACGCCGTCGCCCAGATAATCACCTTCGGCACCATGGGCGCAAAATCCGTCGTCAGGGATGTCGGACGCGTCATGGGTCTAAGTTATGGCGAATGTGATCGCCTGGCGAAGATGATCCCCTTCGACCTCAAAATGTCGCTGGAAAAGGCGCTGAAACAATCGCCCGATCTCAAACAGGCTTATGAAACGGAGGAAGCCACGCGCGAACTCATCGACACCGCTTTTGTCCTGGAGGATCTCACACGGAATGCTTCCGTCCATGCCGCCGGCGTCGTCATTGGCGATCAATCCCTGGTCAACCTTCTCCCCCTGAAGCAGGACGAAGAAGGAACCATTGTCACCCAGTACGCGATGGGGCCTGTCGGCGAACTTGGCTTGCTTAAGATGGACTTCCTCGGGCTGAAAACGCTCACGGTCATTCGCAATAGCTGCGAACTGGTGAAGCAAACCCGTGGCATCGATGTGCCCATTGATGATCTGCCTTTGGACGATCCCAAAACCTACGACTTGCTCAACAAGGCAAACACCTTGGGCGTGTTCCAATTGGAATCTGGCGGCATGCGCGACCTCTGCCGCAAGTTCCAGATCAGCTCGGTGGAGCACATCACCGCCTTAATCGCCTTGTATCGCCCCGGTCCCATGGAGCTGATCCCGGAATTCATCAAGCGCCGCCATGGCGAGGTCAAGATTGAGTATGAGCACCCCTTGCTCGAGCCAATTTGCCGCGAAACCTATGGCATCATGGTTTACCAGGAACAGGTCATGCAAGCCGCACAGGCATTAGCCGGATACACCCTCGGCGGTGCTGATTTGCTGCGCCGGGCCATGGGCAAGAAAAAAGCGGAGGAAATGGCCAAACAACGAGAAATTTTTGTAAAAGGAGCGGCCAAGGTAAATCACGTCCCTCAGGCCAAGGCCAACCAGATCTTCGACCTGCTCGAAAAATTCGCCGGTTATGGTTTTAATAAGTCCCATGCAGCCGCGTACGCCATCGTTGCCTACCAGACTGCCTACCTGAAGGCCAATTACCCGGTAGAATTCTTCTGCGCCATGATGACCAACGACATGGCGGATACGGCGAAGCTCAGCCAATACATAAATGAGGCGCGCAGCATGGGGATCGAGGTCCTTCCCCCGGATGTAAACGAAAGCCAGGTGCATTTTGCGCCTGCTCCAGGGAAGCGGACCGTCAGCGACCCTTTAGCCAACGGGCATGCGTCAGCTAACGGAAACGGAGCCCCGCACGACGCGCAGGATAAAAGCGCCATCCGGTTCGGGTTGGCAGCAATCAAAGGAGTAGGTGAGGTCGCCGTGCATAGCATTTTAAAAGCGCGAAATGACGGCGGTCGCTTCCCGACTTTGCTCGAAATGTGCGAGCGAGTAGACGGTCGCTCGGTCAACCGAAAAGTCCTGGAAGCACTCATCAAATGCGGAGCTTGCGATTGCTTCGCGGAAACCCGGGCCAGCCTCTTTTCGCAAATCGATCGCACACTCACCCGCGCTGCCGGGGTCATTTCAGATCGTGTGCGCGGACAGAGCTCCCTTTTCGGCGCGCTCGAGGAAGCTTCTCCTCAACCGGCAGAAAAGCCCCCCCAACTGCCGGAATGGCCGGAGCATGAACTGCTTGCTCACGAAAAAGAGCTCCTTGGATTTTATGTCACGGGTCACCCGCTCACTCCCTTCGCGCCCATCTTGGAAAAATTCTGTCTCAATAATACCGCCACTTTACCGCAGTTGCAGAACCGCGCTCTCACACGCATCGGTGGATTGATCTCAGCCGTTCAAAACGGATTTTCCAAAAAAAGTGGAAAACCGTATGCGCTGCTCACCCTCGAAGACCTCGAAGGCTCCGTGCAGATTCTCTGCATGAATGAGAACTATGATAAAAACCGCGACCTTTTCGTTCAGGGCAAAGCCATCCTGGTAATCGGCGAAGTGAATACCGGCGAGGATAAACCCAAAATTTTCCCTCAGGAGATGATGGCCCTGGAGGACGCACCTCGCAAATTTACCAAACAGGTGCATCTTCGCCTGAACACTGCTCATTTAACTCCTTCCCGACTCGAAACCATTCGCGAGATGGTTTCAACCCACGCAGGAAAATGCCCGTTGTTTCTTTGTTTCGTCCGCCCCAATGGCGAAATCGTTTTCATGGAAACCCATGAGAAATACTTCGTGTGCCCCTCGCGCGAGCTTCAGCACCAGACGGAGGAGTTGTTGGGCGAAGAAACTTACTACGCTAAAGTAGATACCTCGCTTCCGGAACGCACGCCTCGTCGTTGGGAAAAAAAGGCGGATTTCTCCGACAACGGAGAATAAGCCCTACACCAACTCCCAGCCCTTGCGGTATTCTCGCGTCAGATATTTATTTGCTTCCGGAACATTGGTCACCTGACCAGAACCAGCGTCGAACCTCAAACGCCGGCCTCCCATTCGCAACGAAACCGCCGCAAGATTAAATGCGTCGGTAATAGGTCCAGCCAACAGAAAATTCCCATAAGTAGGCTCGCCCCCTTTTGCAGCTTTGACCCAAAGGCCTATCGCCTCGGACCGACCGTTGCCCCTCTCAGTCCTCGCCTGCGAAGGTTTTTCCGGATGATGTCCTCCTAACAGTCGTGCGTCTTCGCCGCGAAAGCCTGCCAGGATTTTTCCTTTGTCCCCCACAAACATCATCCCTTCCGGCTCGAGCTCCGCATCTCCCAATTCTTCAGGTGTCGGGGGTTTCATTGAGCCATCGTACCAGTACAGGTCCAGTTCTGGCCGGGAAGCTTTCTGGGCAAATTTGAACCGTATCGTGCAGGCCGCCGGAAAGGAATAATCGTTTTTAATCTTTATAGCCACCTTGCCCGTCAACGTGCATAAATGGCTCGGACGCGACTCCACAAAAGTTGGCGCATCCAATTCAAATTGCTGAAAAACTGGCCACAAACTGTAATGCCCCATGTCAGCCAGAGAACCCCCGCCAAAGTCATACCATCCCCGAAACACGGCGTGGGTATAGTTTGGATGGTAAGGACGGTCTAGAGCCGGACCGAGCCAAAGGTTCCAATCGAAACCATCGGGGACAGGAGGTCTTTCTGTCGGCAGGGTCGGATATTGCGGCCACATCGGTCGATTGGACCAATTGTGGATTTCCCGCAATGTTCCGATCGCTCCGGCGTCAACCATCTTCTTAATGCTTCGTGCATTGGCTCCATCACTTGCCGGCAGGAAGTGAGTTGCCACCTTTGTGTTTCGGGCAGTTTCTACGACCAATCGACCTTCTCGCAACCGGTTCGCCAGGGGTTTGTGCAAAAGCACATGCTTGCCTCTCTTCATCGCCGCAACGGCAATCGTCGCATGCAAATGGTCCGGGGTCATGATTTTAACTGCATTTACGTCGTTTGCGCTATCAAGCAGCTCACGAAAATCCGCAAACGTCTTGCAACCAGCAAACTGTTCCTTGGCTCGTTGTTTCGCGTACGACTTTTCAATGATCTCTTTGGCGATGTCCCGGCCGCCCGGAATTCCTGGCGCGTTGCGTTTCCAGTCAGGTTCCCCCAGGGCTGCTGCAATGGCAGACCTCAGGCCATCTTTGGACCAATCAACATAGTCGTATCCTTCCTTTACCGGATCGCAGACCGCAACAATTTGGATTTCGGGAATGGCCAGCATCGGCAACATTTCGCGAAGCCCCTGTGTGCCACAGCCAATGTAAGCGAGCGTGATTTTTTCGCTCGGCGGAACGAACCCTGGCCCGCCAAGCACATGCCGAGGCACAATTGAGAACCCCGCGGCGGCCGCCGTGCTCGCCAAAATAAAGTTGCGGCGGGAAACTGGTTTTTGAGGACTATTCTGTTTATTAAAAGGAATCTTTCTCATCGTGTGCTCCTGCAAAGTTTTACGACCAACTCCATGCCTCTACTTGCCTATTTGACGCAGCTTATTCAAAGCCTCTTGCGGCGTATCGAACCCATTCCCAAGTAATCCACCCATTTCGACGATGTACCACTTGGTATCACACGTGTTCTCACAAAGCTCGAAGACCTCTTTGTAATAGGGGCTGGCAAACGTCTTATCCTTGTATTCTTTTATGTGAATCGTCCACGTGCGATGTGGAAATCTCTTAAGCATCGCAATGGGATCCCCGCCTCCTCCGAGGCAATTCCCTACATCCATTTGCATGTTCACCGTGGGCTCAGTTCGACTGAAAAGAAGATCCCAGGCGAAATGTCCGGCAATTTTATCGAAATCAAACCCATGAGCATGGTAACCAACCGTCAGATTCTGGGGCTTAAGTTCAGCGGCGCGCTTATTGAGCAAGTCCGCTAATTCGGCAATGCCCTTTTCTGACTTCATATTTTCCTTGGCCATCGCCACGTCCAGGTAAGAGCTGCCAAGCCTGTGGTTGGTCTCTGCCGTTTGATTTACGTTTTCGTCTGAAAGTGCGGCCAACTCCAGATGCATTCCGCAGCACTTTAGCCCTGCATCATCAAGAAATTTACGCAACTCCGGTGCCTTATAATGCTGATAAACTTCTGCCTTTCCCCCGTACCCCCAAAACTCCACCGCCTGGTATCCAATTTGAGCGAGTTTCTTCAACGTGCCGGGGACATTTCGGGAGAACTCACCACGGACCGTGTAAAGTTGGAACCCGATTGGGATTTTTCTCGCTTCACCTGCGTTCATAGAAATCCTGGGATTCGCAGCAATCGCAACTGCTGTGGCAGTTCCGGACTTAATAAACTTGCGGCGGGAGGTTTGCATAGGAAGCTGCACGTTGAGGTATTCTCAAGCATCATGCCCTTTCAGCTAATCAGAACTCGAAAGCGGCGCAAGAATAATGGGTTGGCCTAATCAACCCGGGCCAGGAAAGCCCTGTGTAGTTTCGTACAAAAAAAGAGCCGGGCAAAACCCTTTGCCCAGCTTGAATCCCAAATCGAAAAGGGACTGATTACTTATTTGTCGAAGGACTTGAAGGAGTCGCGTTGGTCGCTGGTGTCGTGCTAGTCGCACTTGAATCGTCTTTATTGCAACCAGTCAACACCGCGCCCATTACGAGTCCCAATAGTAATATAAGGGTAGATAGCCGTTTCATAGTAGGCGTACCCTTGACTAAAAGCCAAAAAAGGACAAGTAAATTTTTTGGGGCCTTTACCCTAGGATTTCCCTCAACCCTACTGCGTGATCTCTTGATTTCCGACTGCAACGTCAGAGCTCAAATACTGTGATCTCAGGCCTGCAGTTGAAACGGATAGGAACCGGGAACCAGCCTATCCCGGGATTGACGTACAGAATCCCAGCCGGAGTCTGGAACTTCCCTAAATCATATTTGCCCACCCCAAACGGCACTTGAACGGGTCCGAAAAATGGAATTCTTACCTGTCCGCCGTGTGAATGGCCGGCCAAAATTAAATCGAATTGGGTACCGACCAATTGTTCAATCCAGAGTGGGTAATGCATCAAAAAGATGTTCCGAAGTCCTGGTTTCGGCAGTAGCACCGGCGCTTTTTTACTCAGGCAAGTCGCTCCCGTGATACAGAGCTTTCCGTCTTCAGTGACCACTTGTTGATCCAGGAGCCAGCCACCACCCGTTTTCTCCAGGGATTTTGCAATTGGCTCAAAAGAAACTTCACTCCAATAGTCGTGATTCCCCGGAACGCCGTAGACTGGAGACTTGATTCCCTGAAGGATTTGCAATGCTTCAGAAAGAAATGGAGATTCTTCGATCAGGTCGCCTGTGAAACAAACCACATCTGGCGATAACGAATTTACTGTTTTAACTACCTGCTCAAAGTAAACCCGATCCCCTTTATGATGTATGTCGCTAATCTGAACTAAGCGATGGGTCGGCTTGGCTTTCGCCAGATTCAGGGTCCGGACCCGCACCCAATGTGGCTCAACAAAACCAGCATCAGCTAAGGCCAGCATCGGTGAAATCAGAACTCCGCCGATGAGAAACCTTCTGCGGTTGAATCGCCTGACTTTCACAACGTTTTCGCATTATACAACAGAATGCTGTTCTCCTCGAACTTTTGCAGCTTGCGACCTAACCCCGCCAAAAAATCTCTAGTTTAACGATTAGTAGCAACACCCTTATTCTCCGTTGCACCTGGAGGAACCGGAGGCGGTTTACGATCGGGTATCTCGGGTGGCATTAAGGGCATCTGCTCCACAAGTTCCCGCCAATTCTGCCTTTCCTCTGGTCTCATCAGTTTCCAACGTTCGGCATTCTTAAGAAACAAGTGACGTTCCGCCAGACTCATGTTGGCAAATTTGTTGAAAGAACGAATGCATTGCTCCCTCTGTTGTTGTGGCAGGTTTTCAAGACTTTTTAAGGTTTTTTCCATTTGGCGCCTTTCCGGATCGGAAAGCATGGTAAGCGCTTTTTCTCTTTCGCCGGGAGTAAGTTCAAAAAACATTCGGAAGCTTTGCAACATCCGGTTCCGCTGTTCGACTGGCATGGCTTGCACCTGCGATATCCCGCGCTCCAGCATCTCTCTTCGCTGTGGAGAAAGACTCTCTTGAATGCGCTGAAGCTCCTTCGTGCTGAGGTCTTGAGTTTCAGTAAGGTATTGAAGTGCCGCCTGATTCTCCAGCAGGTCAGCACGAGTCTCGGGAGCTAATCTGTCCCATTCCTGCAACCGCACCTGAACAAGTTTGCGCACGCCTTCCGGAATGTAGCTTAAATCAGCGGGACGGTTGGTCGGAGCGACTGAGAGCAAGGGGAGCATGTACCAATGGAGTTCAGTCAATCGGAGTCGAAGATCTCGAGTGTCTGCCTTCATGGCCTCATACTCCCGAACCTTGGCCAGAATTCGCTTTCGATTTTCGATCGGCCGGTCAGCCAGCATTTCACTACGTTCCGCGGGCTTCTTCGCGAGCAACTCGCGGAAAAAATTTACAGGGCAATTCGTCGACGTGATCGGCGGCGCAGGAGGGGATTTGGAATTGTTCGGATTGAAAGCTTGCTGAGGGGAGTTTGTTTCAACCTGAGCTTTACAAATCGGAACAGCCATCAGGGCGACAAGACAAAAAACCCCTTTTCCGAATCCGGTCATTGGAGCAGGGTCAAAATTTCTGGATCGGCACCCGGCTGGGCTAACACGCGGATTGCATCAAAGTCCTTCAAGACCTCCGCGCTGGGAAGAGAAGCGACCTCGGAAACAACCTCAAGCGAATGTCCCACGTTGCGAATGGGTTGCTGCCTGACAGCGTCGTACGAAAGCACTCCGGCAACCAGGAGGATAACGGCAAAGGCGACTCGAGGCACCCAGGCACTGAGCCAGGGCCATCGAGGAAGAGAAGCCTGTCCCCTGCGGTTCTCCGAATCGACTGCCTGCAGTACCCGGGCCGTGAAGTTGCTGGAGAGAGTCGGCTCCTGAAGTTCGCCAAGCAATTGGGTAAGAGCAACTTCGCTCTCAAATTCTGCTTGAAATTCCGGGTGGGAAGCAAGCCATTCTCTTTCCTCGGCAGTCTGGGTTGGGGGTGCCTTTTGGCGCCAGCTTAGCTCTAAAAAACGCCGGTAACGGGGGTCAAGGTTCATAACGTCAGTCGCTAATCAATGTAAAACCGATATCCATAGAAAGTTGCGATCATTTAGACCCTGGTCGTATCCCGGTGCGCAGATACGGTTTTAACTTTTGTTTTAAGGTCTCACGGGCGCGGTGGATTAAGGATTTCGTCGCCGAAAGGGAGCAGCCAAGCACCTCCGCAATTTGCTCATAACTCAGTTCCTCCTGCCTGCAAAGTAACAGGGCCGTTTTTTGGTTCTCGGGCAGCTCGTATATTGCCTCTTCCACCAGGGTTTCCAACTCTCCCCGCAGGATGTCTTCGGGGGGCGAACTCGTCCTTTTGTCCTCAACCTGCTGCCATGGCTGGTCCTCTTGCTCGGGATGAGGCGCATCGAGCGAATCCGCAGGGTGTCGCCCTCGCCGACGTATCTCGTTGAGACTGAGATTGCGCACAATGGTAAACAGCCAGGTTGTGAATTTCGCTGAAATCTCATACCGGGCCGCTGATTTATACACCTGCAGAAACACATTTTGGGCGAGATCCTCTGCCTCCGTGAAATCGTGGAGCATCCGATAAGCGACGTTCATGACGGGCTGCTTATACTTATTTACCAACTCAGCAAAAGCATCGCGATCCCCCCCTTTGACGCGCATCATCAGGGCGGCGTCTGGATCAAGCTCAGCCGACATTTTGGACAAATCTAAACGGCAAACACCGCAAAAGCCACAAAGGTTCGCAAGCAACGGCATTTCCTGTATTCTCAGCCCCCGCTTGCCTTCAATTATATTTCCAACCACAGTTATTCCCGATGCAGGAATTGTTGGACAAAATCGAAGCTAACGCAGCGGTGCGCCTTACGATTCCCGCCGGCCATGCCGCTTCACAGGAATTAGGCCGTTACAAAACGTTCCTGAAGGTGGAAACCCATCGGCTTAAGATTCTGCATCGTGCTGGAGGAGGCGGGTTAACAATTTGCCAGGGTCGGGCGGCTATCCTGGACGTCCTCTTACGATATTTATGGGAAACAGCCAAGCGGACGCTCTCTCCACAGGCCCAAAAAGAATTCCCTCAATTATCCCTTGTGGCGATCGGCGGCTTCGGAAGAGCTGAGCTGAACCCGCATAGTGATATCGATTTCATGTTCCTTCACAACCGACAGGTGGCCGGCGGCTTAAGACCCCTGCCTCACCTCTCAAGATTGATCGACGGCATTCTCTATCCCCTTTGGGACTTAGGCTTGAAAGTGGGCCATTCGGTGAGAAGCGTGGAGGACTGCACGAAAGTTGCGAATAGTGACATGCAGGCCAAAACTTCACTAATCGAGTCGCGCCTGATTACCGGGGACGAGGACCTTTTTGCAAAATTTCAAAAGGCGCTGATCTCGAAATGCGTAGAAGGTCACGGGGATGAATATATCAGGATGCGAATTGAGGACCAGAATGTGCGCCGGGCCAAATTTGGCAACTCCGCCTCAATGCAGGAGCCAAATATTAAGAACGGCTGCGGCGGGCTCCGCGACTTTCAGAATCTCCTTTGGATGGCATTTTTCAAATATCGCACTCGCTCGCTCCGGGACCTCCAGGCACACGAGTTGGTGACGGAGAGCGAAAAAAAGCAGTTGGAAGCGGCTTACGATTTCCTTTTACGCATAAGGACGGAAATGCATTATCACGTTAATCGTCCGGTGGACGTGTTAAGCAAGAATCTACAGCCGGCAGTAGCCCATAACCTCGGATACCTCCAGCGCTCTCCCAGCAAGCGAATAGAAGCCTTCATGCGTGATCTTTATAATCACTCACGGAACATATTCCTGATCACTCGGACGCTCGAACAACGGCTTGCGTTATTGCCGACATCCCGCAAGTCATCCCCCCTTTCGTTGCGTGCCTGGCTGCCTGCGAGCAAAAAGCCGATTGTAGAACCAATCGATGGATTCAAGTTTATCGACGGAGAAATACACGCCACGTCGAACAGGGTTTTTCGCGAACACCCGCGTCGCTTAATGCGTGTGTTCTTGTATGCCCAGCAGCGGGGCCTGCGTTTGCACCCAGACCTGGCGCAACTCATCAGGAATCAGCTATCTCTCGTAAATCGTTCTTTCATCAAGGACGAGCACGTCCGTGAAACATTTTTGACCATCCTTAACCAACGTGGCAACGTCGCTCCGATCCTTCGCGCGATGCATGAGGTTGATTTTTTAGGAAAATATATTCCGGAATTCGGCAGGCTTACATGCCTGGTCCAGCACGAATTTTACCATCAGTACACTGCAGATGAACACACCCTCGTGTGCCTGGAGAAACTGGATAGGATCTGGGAGGCCAAAGAACCGCCCTATGAGGCTTATGCCCAGCTATTCCACAATCTGGAGCGTCCTTACTTACTCTACCTGGCTCTCCTGCTCCATGATGTGGGTAAATCCAGCGACCAAGGGCGGCATGAGTTGGCAAGCGGTCAATTCGCAATGCGCGTCGCGCGGAGATTAGGTCTGGATGGAAGCGCTACCCACACGTTGCGCCTCGTCATTGAAAACCATTTGCTCATGGCCAGTTTATCCCAACGTCGGGATTTGGATGATGAGAACGTTATCCGGCAGTTTGCATCGCAGGTGCAAACTCCCGAAACATTGACCCTTCTCACGTTGCACACTTTTGTCGATGCCCAGGCAACCAGCGATAAGCTTTGGAACGGTTTTAAGGATCAGTTGCTTTGGTCATTGCATCTCAAAGCCAACAAATTGATGAGCGGTGGGACGGAATTCGTGCGTGCCGAGGAAAGAAACCGTGAGCTCCTGATGGAAGAGGTGCAAAGGATGATGCCGGAAAACTCTAATCTGGAGGAGTTGGCTGCGCATTTTGGTTCGCTTCCGGCAAGGTACTTTCAATTGCATTCAGCCCGGCAGATTTTGGAAGACATCATTCTTGCGCACCGGTTTATGCGCTTACAGATATCGGAGGAGGAAAGCGCTCTCACTCCGGTCGTCAATTGGCACAATGAGCCCGACCGCGGGTATAGCGCGGTAAAAGTTTGCACCTGGGACAGGGCTGGTCTTTTTAGTAAAATCGCCGGCTGCTTCAGCGCGGCTGGATTGAACATCCTGAGCGCGCAAATCTTCACCAGGTCCGATGGCATTGTGCTCGACACCTTCTTTGTGATCGATGCAAGAACTGGCAATCTGGCGGGTTTGGAACAACGCAGCAGATTCGAAACCTGCCTCAATGAAGCCTTAAACGGTGAGGAATTCGATTTTCCTGCCCTGATTGCAAAGCAGAAAATCACCCGGCCAAATTATCAGGCTTACACCGGTGAACGCATCGCCACACGTATTTACATTGATAATGATGCGTCAGATAGTCGCACCCTGCTTGAAGTCGAAACCGAAGACCGAATCGGGCTGCTCTATGCGATTTCTCAAACTCTCAGCGAACTTGAGTTGGATATTTCTGCGGCAAAGATCAATACGGAAAAAGGGGCGGCGATTGACAGTTTTTACGTGCGCGAAATTGATGGGAGCAAAGTGACATCTCCGCAGCATCAGACTCAAATAGAACGGAAAATTCGCAAAGCGATCCACGAGCTCGACGCAAAATCGTAGGTCATAGTGACCATCTTTCAGGTTTGGATGGTTGTGCGCGGCGTCCGAGGGTGCGGAAAAACATTTCACTTTTACTTACTTTGATTGGCTTTTGTTAGGTTTGATTACGTTTGGTCGGGTTCCTTCAAATTAATTTCCCTGTTCCACTTGGAGTTGCCCGGCGGTGAGGAGGACTGCGTCCTTCACGCGCCGGGCAAGGCCTTCTAACAATTCTTACATCCTTTGGTAATGTTTCTTTTCTTTGTCCTTGTCGGCTTAGTCGTTGCCACGATGGTCGCCTTTACCGCCTCTGTGGTGGCCGCCTCCCTTGCCGCCTTGATGGCAGCCCACGTCTTGGAGGAGCGAACTCGCTTCGCAGTCAACGGCGTCGAGAATCGTCTGCGCTGTTTTAATAAAAAGCGCTGCACTGACCGGGAAGGTCCGACCAAGTTGATCCTGGACCTTGTGCTGGAACGCCTCCAACTGATTTACGCCGGCGCTGAATTGGCCTCGGTCAAACGCGGTTGCGGCGGCTTCCAGGTTGGCCAGTAGCGACCGCTTATCTCCAAAGCAGTTGTTGCCGGGTCCTTTTTTCCTGGTGCCGAGGTCGGCGTCCGAAACCTGTGAAATCAATTGCGCGACCGCGTCGACTGCGGTGATCACGCACAAATTGGTTTGGCAAAGGGCAAGTCCGCCCTGGCCATCGTCAACTGTGAGCAGGACCGAATGGCAGCCCACGTCGAGGCAATTCGTAATCTGTGCGCCGCTCTGGGGGGCGGTTCCATCCACGACCCAGGAAATTTGGAGCGGGTCATGATTGGAATCGGAGGAGCCGGAGGCGTCCAGGACCGGGCAGGCATTTTTTTCATTGAGCGCGATGACGAACAGGTTCGTGCAATCGTCGAGCGTGAAGGCGCAGGAAATTGAGAGCGCGCAAACCGGCGCGTTGTTCGAGGCGGTGGCGCCGCCGCCATTGATCAGATTCGAATCCATGGTGACCGCGGCAATGCGGGCCAAAGCCCTGCCATCCAGCGTGGCGCCGGTCTGGAGGCTAATCGATTGGTCGGCCAGGATGTTTCCTTTGATGACCGAGGTGGTTCCGATGGTGGCCGAACTGCCGACTTGCCAGAAGATGTTCGCCGCCTGCGCGCCCCCGGCGAGGATGACCTGGCGGCCGGAGGTGGTAACGAAGGTCGAGGCCATTTGGAAAATGAAGACCGCGTTGGCATTGCCCTGCGCGTCGAGCGTGAGATCGCCAGCAGATATCTCCAATGAGGAACTGGACTTATAAAGCCCAGGGCTGAGCGTCATTCCGCCCAGGTTCCCCGAAACAAGCACCGGAGCGGTTGAGCGTCCGGCGGCATCATTATAGGCGATGGTCAAATCGGTCTCGGCGTCGGCCGCGGCAGCATCGCCTGCATGCAGCGTTCCTACGATGGTGCCGGGTGGAAAGCCGGTTACGGCAGTACCGGGGGAGACTCCCAGATCTCCGTGGACGACGGTTGCGCCGGTGCTGGTGACGGTTGACCCGGCCAAGACGGCAAAGTTGCCGGCCCTTCCCAAAGCGACGGGTAATTCAGCGGCCGTTGCGAGTTGAGGCGAGGCGGCGAGAATCACCGCCAGGGACAAGCCAGTCAGGATTGGAGGGATGGTGTTGCAGAATACGGAATGTTTTGAGTGGTTGAACATAGAATTCCACTTTAAGTGGGTTGCTTTTAGCTGCGCGACCGATTCACGATTGCGGATAGCGGCCAACTTCTTTTCCAGTCGGTGTCCGGACTGAGTTCCGGGCCGCACCTGGTTGTTTGGCGCGCGACAGCTTTATTTCGTGTTGGCGGTCTGCGAGCGGTGAGAATACGCCAACCGCGCTTCGTGGGTAGTATGGGGATCTCCGTGGGGGATATCCCCTTGTCAGAGGCCCGGGGAAGGTCTATCGGCGGCGGGTTTGTCCGATTACAAGTTTGCGACGTCGTATGATAACATTTGCCCGAGCGGCCCTGACTCACCTGCAACCAAGGCGACTCTCCAGTTCCAAGGGAGGTACTCAGCGCAAGAGTTCTCAGCCGCGGGTGACTAAAAATCGGATAGGAGTTGGTCAAACCGGAGTTGGTTAATAAAAGAGCCAACCGAAGGAGCAGGATTTCTCCTGCGGCCTTCGGTTGGCGGTAAGCTGACGATGTTTGAGCTAGCTATTAAGGCACGGCATCAAACACGACCTTGCCACTCTGATCGGCGCCGGGGGCGTAGCCCGAGCCGTTGTTCTGTCTTTGAAGGACCACGCCTTTGATGGCGTAGGACTTAGTTGCGCCCGCTTCCCGGAAGGAGCCGCTGAATAAGCCGGAGGCCGGCGTGAAGGTGAGCTTGAGCGTGTTCGGCCCCTGATTGACGAGCTTGCTGCTGGGACCCATCCTGACCTGGTTAACGCTGTCCGGCAGGTTGCCGCCACTGAGCAGCACCAGGCCGTCCGTGATATCGAGCAGGTTGTTCGGGCTGACCGGCGCCAGGTAATGTGAACCGATGGCTCCGGGTGTCACCGAGAATCCCGATTTATAAAGCACGCTCGTCGGGAGATTGGGTTTCATCCATTGCAGGGTACCCGCAACGTCATTAACGCCATCGTCTCCAAACTGGAGCCAGCCGATGAGGAGGCCCTTGCCCGCATAAAGCGGAACGGAGAGAGGCCATTCGCCAGTTTTCGTGATGCCGACCTTCTGGACCACGACGGTTCCGTCCGCCAGGCGGCCGCTGAATTGCACCAGGCCACTGGTGGAGAGGGCGATAGTTCCGTAACCGTTGCCGGCGGGTGAGTCTGTCGCATCCAGGATGCCTGGAATGATCAACGTATATTTGCCGGCTTGTGGAGCGTGGTTAGCGGTGCTGAAGACGTTTCGACCGCCACTCAACTGGGCCAAGAAGGTGCCATCGCCGACGCTGCCGGAGAGGTAATCGGAGTCTTCGAGATTCCCTTGCCAGTTCACGGTGAGGGGACTTGTTCCCGGGCGCGGGATGTTATTGACGGCCGTTCCATTAGCCGCAAAGGTGCCTTTGACAGTGTAGCTCTTGCCCTTGTGTTTGACTGTGGCGGTGTAGGCACCCACAGCCTTCATAGTCAGGCTGAAGCTGCCGGAGCTGCCGGTCTGGACATCGTTCGTGTCAAAGAACAGGCCATTGAACACTCCTGCGACTGGTTTGAATACACTTCCGCCGTTCGTTCCCCCGCCGTTCGTTCCCCCGCCGTTGGGCAGGAAGTTCGCGATAATAACCAGGTTCGAACGCATGACAAAGGTCAAAGACGGTGACGTTCCCGAGACCCCGCCCGACCAGTTGGTAAAGAACGAGCCGGCGGCCGGTGTGGCCGTGGCTGTGTAGCTATGTCCAATGGTCAACAATTGCCCATTGACCACTCCGCTGACGGTTCCGTTGCCAGTGATGGCTACGGTGATTGCATTCGCCTGAACCGGCGGAATGATCGGACCTGAGCAGTTGGCAGCGGCGGTCACCGGGCGGGACTGGCAGACGTCAGTAGCTGATGCGCTGACGAGCAAGCCGCTACCGCCGGCCACAACGGTGTAACTGCCGCTGAATTCTTCCGATTCACCGGGCGCGAGTTCAATCGGTCCGAGAACTGGTGTATTAGCCGCCGGTTGGCTGCTGACGACATAGACATCCCGGAGGACGACATCGCCGGCATTGGTCACGAAACCGGTGAACTCAAATACGCCACCCACTGCCACAGGTGTCGCCGGACAATTCTCGATGACGACGAGGCGCGGAGTGGTCAGCAAGGGACAAATCTGCGTGGTCGTATCCGCAACGAGCGTGCCGCCGCAACGATCCTCGCCGTGCGCGGTCAGTGTGTCGGTGACTTCGCAACAATCAGAGCACGGGACCAGGTAACTTCCGGAGAAGTTGGTCGAAGCACCAGGAGCGAGCGTGATAGGGCCAATTACGGGCGTATTGTTGGAAGGCTGGTCGTTCGTGACGAACACATTCGTCAGCGTGACGTTGCCAGGGTTGCTAACCGTGCCGGTGAACGTAAAGGTGCCCTTCTTCGGTGTGGCTTGCGGCGGGCAGTTCATCGTCACCGCGATCTGCGGCGTGACCGTGACCGGGCAAGTTGTGGTTGAGGTGGCCGTTACTGGTGACAGGGTGCAGGCGTCGAGGCCGCGAGCCGTCGTGGTGTGAGTGCCGCAGAAATCCGCGGGTACCACGAACGAAGCCGTAAAGGAGGCAGTTTCACCTGCCGCCAGGATGATCGGACCGTACACACGAGTTCCGTTGGTCGGCGCCGAGTCGACGATGGTCACATTGGTGAGGGTGATGTTGCCGGAATTACTCACAATGCCGCTATAGTTCATCGTTTGTCCTGGCACTGGTGGACCCCATGGCTGAGGCGAGCAGACAGTCGTAAGGGCGATAGCCGGTTGCGTTAGCAACGTGCAGGTGCGCGTAGAGGTGTCGCTGACGACCGTGTTATTGCAATCCCGGCCAGTGGCCGTCACGGTGCTGGAATCCGAGCAGCAATCTTCGCGTGTCCGGTAGGAGCCGGTGAAGGGGGCTGTCGCTCCCGGGGCGAGCGAGGCCAGGGTTAGCACCACCGTTCCATTGGTGCGGTCACTGCTCACGACGATGTTGTTGAGCGTGATATTACCGGCATTGCTGACGATGCCGCTGTAGGTCAGGATGCCGCCGGGAATAACCTGGACGAGCGGGCACGTTTGCGTGACCTCGATGCGGGGATTGCCAATGATGGGACAGGTGATGGAAGCCGTGTTCGCGGCAGCTATGCCGGAGCAGGTATCGCGGCCCGTGACCGCAACGACAGTAGTGATACTGCAGGCATTGTCGGCGGGCACCCGGTAACTCCCGGTATAATTGCTACTCGCGTTAGCGGCCAGTGTGGGAATGATGAGAATCGGCGTGGCGCCGGTGCGATCACTGAGCACAATCACATTGGTCAACGTGATGTTGCCCGTGTTCCTGACGGTGCCGCTAAAGGAGAGAACGCCGCCCGGACCGACCGGAGTGGTGGAGCAATTCTCAGTGATGGTAATGCTGGGAGCCGTGCCGAGCGGGCAGGTTGCGGACGCGCTGTTGGTGACCCGCGCCGCACTGCATGCGTCGGTGCCGAAGGCGACAACGGTGCTGCTGACGGCGCAAGCGTTAAGGGGGGCCGCGAAGCTCGCGATGAAGCTGCTGGATACGCCTGGTGCCAGACTGGCCAGACTCAAAACGAGCGGGGGCGACGCCTGGGTGTCCACAACGGTCACATCGTTCAAGGTGACATTGCCGGAATTGCGGACCGTTCCGGTATATGTAATTACTCCACCCGGGGAAGCGATGGCATCGGGACAAACGAGGGTAACAGCAATCGCGGGGGCGGTCAGCAGCGGACAAATGGTCGTCACGCTATTGGTAATCATGTTTCCGCTGCACAGGTCGCTAGCGGTGACGGTCGTGATAGTCGTAACAGAACAGGTGTTGCTGCTCGGCACGGTAAAGCTGCCGGTAAAGTTGGTCGAGGCACCTGGTGCGAGCGAAGCCACGGTGAATACCGGCGGCTGGGTGTTGGTAGTCGTGGTATTGCCTCCTGAACCGAGATAATAGAACAGGTTGGCGGCAAACCCTACATCCGTCGTGGCAAACGCCAATTCGTTGAAGTTCGTGCCGACCACGAAGCGATCGGTCACGGCTCCCACGGCAGAGATAGTGCCAAAAGTGGAACGCCCGTCACCGTCGTGACGGAGGTAGTAGAATAGATTCGCGCCGTAGCCAACGTCCGTGGCGGTGAAGACCAGCGCGTCGACGTTGGTGCCGACGGGAAAACGATCCGTAACCGTTCCGGGCAAAGCCGGATTGATCGTCCCGAGTGTGGAACTTCCATTGATATCGTGGCGCAGATAATAGAATAAATTGGCACCATAGCCGACATCGGTGGCGCTAAAGGTCAGCGCGTCAAAGTTATTGCCTACCGGGAAAAGATCGGCGACGACTCCAACAGCCCCGCCGGGTTTGATCGTGCCGAAGGAGGAAACGCCGGCATTGTCATGACTGAGGTAGTAGAAAATGACGGGGCCATAGCCCACATCGGGCGCCGCAAAGGTCAAGGCGTCGAAGTTTTTGTTCCCGGCGTCGAAGCGCCCGGTCACGGTGCCATTGGCGTTGATGGTCACGAAAGTGGAACTGCCCGATGCTTCGCGGCGCATTGAGTAGAACTGATTGGCGGCATAGCCCTCGTCCGGAGCCGCAAAGGTCAGGCCGGTGTAGCCATCGCCGATGGTGAAACGCTGGGCGACCGAGCCAGTCGGAGGAACCAGGGGAGGATTAATGGTGCCGAATGAAGCAGAGCTGCTGGTGTTGCTGGTGGTGTTCGGCGCCTGGTGATCATTAACCACCACGATATTGCTCAAGGTAATATTACCGGCATTGCTGACACTGCCGCTGAAGGTCAGGACGCCGCCCGCAGTAGCAGGGGTCGTCGGACAATTTTCCCGAACGACAATCGCCGCGGTGGTCAGCAAAGTGCAGGTGGCCGAGGCAGTGTCGGTTGAAACCACGCCGGCGCAGCTATTCGTGCCACGCGCAGTGACGGAACTGGTGACCGTGCAGGCATTGGCCGGTGAGGTGAAGGAGGCAGTGAAATTGGCGGAAGCGCCCGGCGCCAGACTGGCGAGCGTCAAAACGGTGCTCGGGGAGGCCTGGAGATCTATCACGGTAACATTACTGAGGGTGACGTTGCCGGGGTTTCTGACGGTGCCGGAGAAAGTGATGGAATTGCCGCTCACGACTGGCGTTGCCGGACAATTCAAAGTGACGGCGAGAAGTGGGGTGCCGGTAATGGAACAGGTTGCGGAGGCACCGGCACTGGTAACGAGCGTCCCGGAGCAACTGTCCCTGGAGCTGGCGATAAGGGTGGAGGTGACGGCACAACCGGCGTTCGCGGGGACGGTATAACTGCCGGTGAAATTAGTGCTCGCGTGCGGAGCCAGCGAAACTGCCGTAAACACCGGCGTAGCACCGGTCTGATCATTGAGGACGACAATGTTGGTTAAACTGATATTGCCCGCATTGCTGACAGAGCCGCTGTAGGTAAGCAATCCACCAGGAGCAACAACGCCGCCAGAACAATTTTGGGTCACCACGATGCGGGGATTGGTCCCCAGCGGACAGGTGGCGGATGCGGAATTGGAGACGAGGACCTGCGAGCAATGGTCACTGCCGCTCGCGCTCACGGTGCTGCTGACCGAGCAGACATCCAGAGGCGCGACGAAGCTGGCGGTGAAATTGGCGGAAGCTCCCGGCGCAAGGCTGGGAATCGTCAACACGGTTGGGGGAGTAGATTGGCTGTCGGTCACCACGACGTTATCGAGCGTGACATTGCCTGAGTTTTGGACCGTGCCCGTATACGTGATTGGTGCGCCATTGATCGAAATCGTGGTTGGACAAAGGAGCGTAACCGCAATGGCCGGGGCTGTCGTGATCGGACAGGTCGCGGTGGCGGTGTTGGTCACCCCGGCGCTGGTGCAGGCATCACTGCCGCGGGCGCGGACCGTGGTCGTAACGGTGCAAACATTGAGCGGAACCGTAAAGTTGCCGGAATAAACAGCGGACGCACCGGGCGCGAGAGAAGCGGCGGTGAACACCACGGTGTTTGGCACCGGACGGTCGCTCAGTACTATGACATTGTTCAAAGTAATGTCCCCGGAATTGCGGACTATGCCGCTATAACTCGAACTGCCGCCGGATACACCGGGGGTAAGCGGGCAAACTTCCGTCACAGTGATTGCTGGGGTGGTGAGAATCGGACAAATCACGCTGGCGGTATCGGAAACGGGCACGCCGCAACGGCTGCTGGCCGTGGCGAGCAAAGTATCGGACACCGAGCAATTGGTCGGCGCCGGATAACTGCCGGTAAAATTGGTAACCGCGCCCGGAGCGAGCGAAGCGGCGGCAAAGACGATGGTGTTGGCGACCGGTTGATTGTCCACCACGACAATGTTGGTCAGAGTGACATTGCCCGTGTTGCTGACGCTGCCGGAAAAAACGAGCGCCTGGCCGGGAGAAACCGGCGTGCCGGGACATGCCTTGGTTACTTTGATGCCCGGGGTCAAAACCACTGAACAGGTTGTATCCACCGCGCTCGTGACGGTGCGAGGATGAGTCGTGAACCGGTCAATTCCCTGCGCCGACAAGGTGGCGGTACTCGGGTTGCAAGGATTTGCCGGAACCCAGCTTCCGCTGAAGGAAGCGATTTGCCCCGCGAGAAGATTGGTGATGAACGTAACTTGAAACTGCCCGCCGTTGACGAAATTCGTGACGGTCACGCCAACCAGCGTGTTGTTGCCGCAATTAGTGACGGTACCGGTGTAGGTAATTGCACCATTCTCTCCAACCCCGCCGGCGCACTGCACCAGGAGGCCGATGCACGGCAGGCTTACTTCCGTGTTCACGCCCTGGTTGCCGCCGCCCTGGCTGTCGGTGTCGTTCTGGTGAATAAAGCCGGTATCGCTTGCTGTGGCGCGGACCGTGCCATCAGTCCGGACATCCTGCGCGCGAACGACATAACTAACGACGTTGCTATAATAATCCGACTGTCCGTTGCTCAAGTCGGTGCGCAGCAGCGTCAGCACGTGGTTGATACCGTCAGGAGTGACCAGCGACGCCTGGATGGAGGTAGCGTCGCAAACAACCGGGCCCACGCCCGTGCCGTTGAAGATCGTCACACTATAATTGAGTGTGTCGCCGATGTGCACGTCCGGCGAATCGGTAAAGAGCAAAATTCCCAAACCGCTGCCGGTGCATCCGGGCGGGGATTGGTGGGCGAGGACCGCAGGCGCGCTGAACAAAAGGAACATCAGTCCGGCAAGCAAAGCGATCCAGGTGAAGGCCCGCGGGGCCTGTGGCTGGAGCGCCTTACCGGTTATGGAATGATGTAATGTCGGCGGGGTGCCGTTCGGTTGTGGGTTGAGGATTGAACTATTCATTAGGGTCGGTTGCTTTCTATTTCTTGCGCGTCCCCACAGTTGGGATGGTTTTCGGGAAAGCGATGGGTCGGCGCAGGTGTGACAGTAGGGAGATAACCCCAGATTTACTATTGGGGCTTCACCACGGGGGATATCCCCCGTCACCTTGGTGCGGCAGGGTAGAGGCGCGAACGAAACTTAAAGAGCCGAATCCAAACAACAGGCCGCAATTTGCCTGGTACCATTAGGTTTCTGTGCTCATAGGACTGACCCGACCGGGCCGGCAATTGGACACCCTTCAGGCTGATCAGCTTTCTTAAGATTTGAGGACGACGGGCACGGTTTAAAGAGGTCCGCTTGACTAAAGACCTCATAGGTGCCACCAAAGCGGCCAGTTTTTAAGTATGGAGTAGTCAGGCAGTTTTCGTAGCGATTGATGCTGGAGAACGGATTCATAAAAAAAATAAGAAACCTCGGATTACTTCGGATAGCTTCGGATGGTTTCGGTTAGTCTCCGTTTGGTTCGGATTGGATTTTTGAACCGCCGAGGCTTCGGGCTCGCTTCTCGTAGATCGTCTCAATAGAGAAGCTCGCGTGCAGCCGAACAGCAGCGGATGTCCCAGGGTCTGGGTGGAGTCGTTTTGGTCGCCTGCGAGTTTCACACCGCGGACGGCATTTGTGTCGCTATCAACCGAGAGCGATTGGATGGACGTCTTTGTGCCCAGGGAACTGCGGGTGAAGTGCTCCCCCTGGGGGCAGCTATAGGCGAATACCGGCCAACCAGCGGTGAGGAGGAGCGCCGTACTTAGTGTGGTCAGGATTAATAATTTTCGATGCAATTTATTTTTCATAATTTCGCCAATGAGTTGATCACTCTCTTCTTCCAAAGGACATAGTTGTACAAACTCGGAAAACCTGGACATGGCGGCTTACGAGCGCCAGATGGAATGGCTAACAAAAACCGCGCATTTCTGTGATAGCAAGTAGGGCTGATGGATTTATTTTTCATAATTCTTGCCGATGAGTTCATCGTTCTGTTCTTCCAGAAAACATAGGTGTACAGATTTGCGAAACCTGGACACGTGCTGAACTCCTAGATGCGCAGGCTAAGCTGCCAGGGGATCACCATGGGGGACTTCCCCCTCGCTTGCGGCTTGGGAAAGCCACGGCTTGCACCTAACGTGGTGGTTTGAACCAAATTGATGAACGCTGAACTTGTTAAAAAAGCCCTCGCAAAAGTCCTCGACCCACACGTGCTGGTGAACATGGTTTCGCAACGCGTGCGCCAACTCAACGCCGGTAACGGCCGAGCGAGCAACCCAATGGTCAAAGATACGACAAATCAAGGTATGGCGGACATTGCCTTGCGAGAAATTATCGAAGACAAAATCGGCTTTGAGATGCCCCAGTTGATTCGATTGACTCGTCCGACCGCAAGAGGCCGAAAGAAGCCGCAGAACTGGGTTAAGCACGAGGCAGCCTGAGGGCAGGCTGGGGCGCTGAGTTAAGAGTGTTGCCCATTCAGGTCCCATTCAGGTCAGACCGAAAGCCAATCACGAAGGATGGCAATGCGTTGCTTTCAATCCCACGAGCAAGTGAACGTGATCTGCCACACCTCCAACGCACTCGGGAATTCCACCCAGGCCGCGCACTGTCGGGCCGAGATATTCATGCATTTTCGAGCGCCAGGAATCGTTGATAAATGGTCGTCGCTCTTTTGTGCTGAAAACAATGTGGTAATGAAGACTTCGATAGGTGAGCCCATGATTATGCGTCCAACTATTTAGTTTCGGCTGATTCTGGCACCCCTCCAGGGTGCTGGTCTATTGGAAATCGATCCCGGGGGTCTCCGTGAGTCGACCACCCGGCTAATATCTATCAACCCTCCGGGTTGATGCTCCGGTTGATGCTCCGGGGTGCGCAATTTTACGCGCATTCATCGGCGGTCTCCATCCTCTATTGCAGATAAGCCCTGCGGGCAGAGCCCTGGGCTATGGAGTGGTTGCGCCGTTGGCGCGTCTGAGGCGGGCTGATTCGACGTAGGAAGAGTTTTTTTGGCAAGTTTGAAGCAGGGATGGGTTGTGGCGTGCTGGGGTTGGTCTTACGTCGGACGTTGCTGCGACCGAGGGCGGTCGCACTCCGAAGAAGGAGGATTGCGCCGTTGGCGCGTCTGGAGGGTAGCACCACTCCGAGGCATTGCGAAAAGGCGCCCGGTCAATTGAGTTCACGGATTCTGCGAGGACATCTCTATGCCTTTAAACCTGCCAACAAAATCCAGGAGATCGGCGCGGGTGAGCGGTTTGATCAAAAACGAGTCAGCTCCCCGGAGTAACGCCTCTCGCATCTCGTTCAGATTGGCCAGGCCGGTGATTACGACTGTAGGGAAAGCCGGCTTGGGTTGAGTTTTCATCCAATCGAGTACTTCCAGGCCGCTGGTCCGCCTCATGTACCAGTCCAGAAGAAAGATGGCGGGCACGTCGTAGCGAGTGCGGTCGGAATAAACGCTATCGCCATTGAGATAAGCGATGGCCTGCTTTCCATCGGGAACAATATTAACCGGGTTTTTCAGGCCGCATTCGGCCAGCAACCGGCAAAGGACAAATGCATCGTCATCACTGTCTTCCGCAATCAGGAACGGCTTTAAGGCCACGGTTGACATTGTTGCATGGGGATGAGCTATTGAAAAAATATCTGGCCGGGTGATGGCTTCTGATAATCGTCGGATACACTGCTTAGTTTGAAAGCGGTTGCCCCATGGGCTACTCCGGGAAAGCATTTCCTGTAGTCAATTGGGGGAGCGGGCCTCGATTTGCGAACGAGCGTAGCCGCGCTTCGGCCCGGAACCAAAAATGCCAGTCTTTGCCTGCGGGAGCGCCGGCCTCTTCCCACAGCCTGAACGCCAGCATATTAATGGTGGAGGGCTTTGGCTTCATAAAATTCTTATTGCTTACTTTCATCTTTATTAATACCGACGATTTTCAATTTCCAATTGACCTTAAGTACGCTCCGCTTCTGGAGTTGATTACATTGCCAGGGGAATAGGCGCACCTGGGCCTACGGTAAGGCTCACTGAAGGTTTGTCCAATGATAATATTGGACTTGCGTTTCGGCTGGCGAGCAAACGAAGCCTCCATTTTTTCCCGAGAGCCAAGCCTCTTTTTCCCCAGAAGGAAGTCGAAAAGCGTTGGCTTACTCGACCAAAGTTTTCCGGGCGGACGCGGGGGTATGACGCCTTTCCCAATAGTGGCGGAATTCAGTTTTTTTTCTATGGTCACGGATGAGATCGGAGACCAGTAATAAGAACGCGAGTCCGCCGGCAATACAGACGACCCAAAAGAACCCGGAGGCTTGGTTTAACTGCAACGTAGGCTTATTCAGTTGTTCGGTGCCGAGCTGAGCTAATAGTAACATAAGCAAATGAGGACGCGGAAAATTCCGGCAGGAGCCGAAATAGTCCAATTTAGAGCAACACTTCCGTCGCTAATCGTAAGGAGATTTGGCAAACGGTGAAGTCGGGGATTCCCCCCGCTGCCGATTTTCGCAAACGAGTGTAAACTCCAAGCTCAGGCTTTTGACCCGAAGATAACCCGGAGAACGACAGGAGAAAAAATGGTAATAGTAGGCTCCAATCCCGCGTGCAGGCGAACTGTCTTCCGTGCCTCATTGCTGAAAAGGATATGGATTCGGCTGAACCCTAACTTATCCGAATATCAAAGAGGCGTCCGCTTGCGACTGCTGACGCTCAGTTCGACTTTCGTGGTGGTTCTGGTTTTGGTGGTAGTGAAGATAATTATGAAGGCATCGAAGGTCGGATGAAAAAGCAGCCCGAGTCTCAACAGTCGAGGCTCGAGATATTAATGTTTCTGCTGATTACTTTAAGCTCCTTGCACAGCCCATCGTCACTCTCACATTGCCGAAAAACACAGAAGGATTCTATATGGATGAATTAAGGCCAGGAATAAGCAGTCCGAAAGTCGTTGTTGTGCAGAAGGTCCTAAATGCCGTTTTACCGAGCATGGGTGTAGCGAAGTTGAAAGAAAGCGGAGATTATGATGATGCGACAACCCAGGCCGTAGCAGCTTTTCAGGAAAAAGCAGGCATTGGTTATTCCTCTGGAAATTGGGACGCGACTACCGCTGCGGCCATCAATCAAATCATAAAAAGTCCCAAAAGCATCATTACGATTCCCAGTACAGGCGCCAAGTACCAAGTGACGAAGGCGGAAATGGAGCAGCTAAAGGGAGCGGCGTTTCCAAAGGCAGCGAAGGCTATCGAGCAAAATTATGTAAATATGGCCAATGAGGCCAAAAACTATTGGGACGCCCATGATAAGTGCCGCAAAACAAATTGGTTTTGGGGTAACGCTATAGAGTTAGCGACGGGAGCAAAATTCCCAGACGCGAGTGTCATTGATAATGCGGTGAAGGCCGCCAATTCCATGAAAGTGGACGCGGGTCAAGGCAAACTCAATCCGAAGATGCTTGAGTCCCGGTCCGCACCGATACGTAACGCATTCGCGGCTATGGATCAGTATCGCGAGACGATGTTTGATGGCGGCGAAAAGCTTGCGCAGAACTGTCAAACGATTGCGGATGGCTGCGTAATAGTTTTAGAGATTTCAGCCGCCGTGGCTACAGGGGGAGCCTCCTGGCAAATACAAGTTGGGGTTGCGGCAGGGCTGGGGGGCTACAAAGAATTATTAGTTCAGGTTAGCCAAGCGTCAACGGACCCGAAAGTGACCATTGATTCGGCGGCACTGAGTGTTTTTAAAGCAGCGCTTATTGACGGGTCCGTTGAATTCATCATGAAGGGTAATGGCAAGGGACTAGAAAACGTCGCAGAAAAAATTGCGGAGGATGCCTGTAAGCAAGCCGCACTTAGCGGGAGTAAAGTAGCAATCAAGCAGTATCTGATAAAGGCAATTGCCGCAGGGTCGGCAAAAATTGCCGAAGAAGTGGTTAAGGGGATGGGGAAGCTGTTAACAGATCCCAAAGCGAAACTCACGCCGGATGATTTTGTGAAAGCATCCGTGGAGGTCGTGGTCAAAGCTTTCGCAGTCGGAATCATCGGGCCCTCGGCAGACAAGTGGATGAAAACACCAAGCACGAAAATCGACCCCAAACTTTTCGACAAGATCCTGGGAGACGTGAAGTTTGACAAGGCTTTGGCATCCGGTCTGAAGAAGGCTATAGAAGCGGCAGCCGGAGGAGCGGTCAAAAAGACTTTGGACGGCTGGGACCCGAAGAAAGACCCGGGAACTTTTGATGATGAAGTTCAGAAAGCGATTGTTAATGACAAGAATGTGCAAGCGGCGGCCAAAAAGGCTGCGGCGGAAACAACAAAATGAGGCGGTCAGAGCGGGGACGCGGCGGTTTTAGCCTTCCGCGCTTGGCAGCTCCACCCAGAAGGTGCTCCCCTGCCCCAGCGTGGATTCGACTCCGACCTTTCAACCCATCCGCTCAATTCCACTTTTAACGATGGCCAATCCCAAGCCGGTTCCCTCGCGCTTCTTTACCGCTAAACGCTCAAACATGCGAAATAGTTTACCAGTGTGCTCAGGCGCGATGCCGATCCCATTATCCTGAACGCACAAGCGCACTCGGGACTGATTGAACTGGCTAAAAACCTGCACCTCAGTTGGCCTTCCCTCGGCTCCGTAAGTAATCGCGTTGGCCAGGAGGTTTCTCAGCACCTGCATCAAACCATCGTGATTACCGAGCACTTTTCCCAAGGGCTCGCGGAGTACGACTTTGGCGCAGGCGTTTTTGATTTCATCTCCGCAAAATTCCACGGTGGCCCTGGCGACGGTAGTTAAATCGACGGGCTGGCTGGCCAGATCAGTACTTTGAATTTTGGCAAAATCCAGCAAGTCTCCGGTCAGGGTGTTCATTCGCTTTACCGAGCCGGAAATTCGTCTCAGATATTCTTTCTCATCGCCGTCAAGTTTGGCACCCGCTGTATCCGCCAGGGTTCGGCAAAAACCGTCAATGGTCCGCAGGGGGGCCCGCAAATCATGGGCGACGGCGTAACAGAGCTCTTCCATCTGATCGCTCTTGTGCTTCAATTGGCGCGTTTTGAGGTATAACTCGACCAACACCCGGACCTTGGCCCGCAAGGCATCGGGTGAAGCCGGGCCGGGCACATAATCCACGGCGCCGAGGGCATAAGCCCGACTCACTCGCTCATTGGTAGGGTCCAGCGCACTGACGAAAATAATGGGCACGTCCCTGGTATTATCCCTTTGGCGGATGAGGGAGGCGGTTTCGAATCCGTCGATGCCGGGCATCATGACGTCGAGCACAATAACGGCGGCTTCCTCATGGAGCAGTATCCTCAAGCCCTCGTCGCCGCTGCTGGCCTTGAATATTCGCTGACCCAACGGAGCGAGGATGGTTTCCAGCGCTAAAATTTTATCGGCCCGGTCATCCACAAGGAGGATGTTCGCGTGGGCTGCGCCAGTTATTGGCTTAGTCATTTAGATATTTGCGTCGAGGCGGGAGATGTTAACACCAAACTCTGATAGAATCTTGGCACGATCCGTGGGATTGTCTTGAAATTTTCTGATGAGGCTGGCGCCGGAGAGGAGTTTTGATTCGTAAACGTCTCTGCCGATATTAAGCGCGAAAATCTTTTTACAGGATTCAAGGGCGCAGCGCAACACCCAACCGCCGTAACTATTTAGCCCCAGGCTCCAGCGCTTCTCGATTACGACCGGGCCCTGGCAGTGCGGGCAACTAGTCTGAACAAGAGCCACTTTATCGTGCATGGCGTCGGCCCCTTTGTGGGACTACAAGGGTTCGATTTGTGAAACACGTTCACAAACCGATACTCTTTGCTTCCATGGCCGGAACGGGAATAACCGGCCATTTGGTGAGCCGGGTTACGTCTACGAGCCCGTTGAAAACCGCGTAACGCGTCAGGCCCGCGATCCCCTGGACTTGTAATTTCTCCATGAGTTCCTGCCGATATCTGCCGACGGTTTTAACGTGTACGGAGAGCAGGTCCGCGATTTGCTTGCTGCCGTAACCTTCGGCGATTAATTGGAGCAACCCAGCCTGGGCGGTGGTCAAATTGCGTGATTCTTTTGGAGCCGCGGGTAGATAATTGCGCCGCCATTGTTTTAATAACACCGTGGCAACGGGCGCACTAAAAAAGGCATTGCCTTTGCAGACATCGCGGATTGCCTGCAACAGGTGGTTTGAGCCCGTTTCCTTCATCAGGTAACCCGCGGCGCCTGCGTCCAACGCCTGCTGAACATGGGTGGCATCGCTGAAACAGGAGAGCATGAGCACTTTGGTGGTGGGTACTTGCTGGAGAATCCTCCGGGTGGCCTCGATGCCATTCAGCACGGTCATCCCAATGTCCATCAGCACCACGTCGGGCCGATATTTATTGGCTGCTTCGACTGCGACATGGCCATTTTCTGCTTCGGCGACGACTTCCATATCCTCGGCCACACCCAACAAAAAGCGGAGGCCTTTACGAACGATCGAGTGATCGTCACAAAGCAAAACTGTAGTTTTTCTCATAAATTAACTTTAGCAATACTGGACCGTGTTCTAGTTAAACCACTGTTCCGTCTAAACAATTGTTTGGAGCGAGGCTCGACTGCCGTCGCGCATGGTCGAAAACCTGGGCGCCTGCTGTAAGGGACCTGCGGCAGGGTATTGTGCGTGAGCCAGAAATCCGCCATGGCCCTCACCAGCTCCACCATTTTTTTGGCATCGGACGGTTTGACTAAAAAGGCATTGGCGCCCAGATGGTAAGCGGCCGCGATATCCACTTCTTCAGCGGAGGCGGTCAGGAGCACCACCACCACATCGAGCCGCGCTTCCTTCCGTATCCATTTGAGCACATCCAGGCCCATCAGGTGCGGGAGTTTCAAATCCAACAAGACGAGGTCGGGCATCGGGAATTCTTCGCGGTCCGCGAATTTCCCTGCGCCTTTCAAATAATTCACTGCTTCCCTGCCATCCGTGACCACGTGAACCGGATTGGGGATGTTCAATCGATTCATCGCATGGCGGAAAAAGTAGACGTCATTCGGATCGTCTTCGACCTGGAGAATTATTTTCATAATGAGCCTCCCGGTTCAGAGACTCAGAGGACGCGGGGTTGGATATGCCGCCGTACGCGGTGTGCAGGGCCGCAATCCGGGTGGGGTGGCCAGTACCGTGGCTTCCCTCTGGGCGTTCCAGGCCGTCCAGGCAACCTCCGGCGCCCGCGCTGGCAAAGGCTCCGCCGGCAGCGCGTTGTGGATCAGCCAGAAATGGCTGAGCGCTTTGACCATGTCCTCGAGTTTGAAGGGGTCGCTGGGTTTGATCAAAAAGCCATTGGCTCCCTGGCCATAGGCCGCGGCCATATCTTCACGATCGGAGGAGGAGGTAAGCACTACGACCACCAATGAGGGGTCACACTCCTGCCGGATCCATTTCAAGACGTCCAAGCCCATGATGTAAGGCAGTTTTAAATCCAGCAGGACGAGGCCGGGCAGCGGAAACTGCTCGCGGTCGGCGTATTTCCCGTCGCCTTTCAAATAATCAATCGCCTCTCGTCCGTCCCGAGCGAGGTGAACCGGATTGGGCGTGTTGGTTTTTTTCATCGCGCGCTCAAAAAAGTAGGCGTCGTTAGCGTCGTCTTCGATCTGCAGAATGGTTTTCATGGGCTAATTTTTTCTTGGTTTTTTGGTTTATTGAGTCGGTGCCTGGTTTAATTCGATCCAAAAGTTGCTGCCTTTGCCGGGCTCGGATTCAAAACCCACACGGGCCGCCATACGTTCGACGGCTTTGCGCACGATGGTCAGGCCGATGCCCGTTCCTTCGTAATCCGCGGATGCGTGCACCCGCTCGAACAAACGGAAAATGCGAGCGTGGTCCTCGGCGGCGATGCCGATGCCGTCATCCTTGAAGGAGATGCGAATCCAGGCGTCGTCCATGGTCTGGGCGGAAATCTCGAGGTGCGGCGTGGCGCCCGGGCGCACAAATTTGACGCCGTTGCTAAGCAAATTGGAGACGCATTGGGCCAGGAGCGCCTCGTTCCCACTTACGTCCGGCAGCGGGGTTAGGATTATGACTTCCGCTTTGATCGGCTGGCCATTGGGAATGGTTTCAATGATATCCCGCACGAGGCGATCGAGATTCACCGGCTGCATGGGTGCTTTCGAGTGCAGGATGCGGGTATAGCTCAACACATCCTGGATCAGCCGGTCGAGCCGGTTGCCTGAGCGCATGATTTGCTGCAGATAATCCGTCGCCTTTTCATCCAGCTTGCCGGCGTACTCCTCCACCAAAAATTGCGCGTAGCTTTGCATCGAGCGCAAAGGGGCACGCATGTCATGCGAGACGCTGTAAGAGAAGGCTTCGAGTTCGCCAATAGTCGCCTGGAGGGCGCGGGTGCGCTCATCGACGACCAGTTCGAGTTCCAGGGAGTGCCGGGCAATATTGTTCTTGGCCTCCAACAAGGCGGCCTCGGCCGCTCGGCGCTCGGTGATATTGGTAAAGAGAATGGCGACTTTCCGGCTTTCCGGGCCGCCGAGTCGAAAGGCGTAAACATCGAACCAGCGCTTCATGGCCCGGGCCTCGTGCACGAACCGCACTGGAATGCCGGTCAGAGCGACGCCGCCATAAGTCTCAAACCAATACTCCTCCTGGGCGGGAACGAGTTCCCGGATCCGTTTGCCGGCCGCGTGGCGGAGTCCGGTCTGCTTCTGAAAGGAACGATTCACCTCCAGGAACCGGTAATCCACCGCCTTGTTGCTTTTATCATAGAGCATTTCGATGACACAAAAACCTTCATCAATGGAATTGAACAAGGTCCGGTACCGCTCCTCGCTTTCGTGCAACGCCTGCTCCGTCTTTTTGCGGGTGGTGATATCACGGATGTTGCATTGAATGACCTCGTGGCCATTCTCCTGATAGAGGTTGCTGACAAACTCGACTTCGTGCCGCTGGCCGGTTTTGGTCTGCAACGGTAAATCTTCGTAGCGGATGAAGCGCTTGCGGCGCAATTGGCGAAAAGCACACTGGCTGGCTTTTTCATCTTTGAGCAGCCCAATCTGCCAGAGCTCTTTGCCTAATAGTTCCTTGCGCGAGTATCCCAAGAGTTCGGACATGAAGGGATTGGCATCCGTGATTTTGCCAGTTTCGGGATCCAGGATTAGAATCCCGTCGCGGGCGGCTTCGAAGAGACGGCGGTAGCGGACCTCGGAAGTCCGGATGCCCGCCTGTTCGGCGCGGCGTTCGGTAATGTCCTGGATCAGCAGCAGGATCCTATCGATATGATCGACCTGCCGGCCGCTCAGGAGCAGCGTGCGTTTTCCCACCCCTTTGAATTCGTGAGTAACCTCGAAGTCCTTGAATGATTTATTGCGAGATAACACCCCCTCGATTAGCGCGTGCAATTGGGGAATGTTCCATTGACCATTGCCCAGTTCATAAATTTTACGGTTGAGTATCTCCTCCATGGAAATTTTGAAACATTTACAAAAGGCTTCGTTGGCCGTCTGCACGCGCAATCTTTGATCGAGGACTAAAAACGGCGGCACCGCCTCAATGACGGCCGCAGCATAATCGCGGGTGAGGAGCAGTTCCTCCTGGAGCAGGAAGGCATCTTCGAACTCGGCCAACTCGCTCCGCCGTTTTTGCAAATAGATTTTTGAATGGCCGTTGGACTGACCGCTGTGAACTTTGAATGTCGTGGGTTTCACCGTGAGTCGATATGCTACCGCGAAAGATCGCGCAGTGAAATATGGGGACAACCGTGGGGCATTTCCCCAATCAGAAACTCCCTTTCACCCTCGGGGATACCCCCCGCTCGCTAAATCCCTTTGCCAGTCGATGGTAATTCGATGCAATTTTCTGAAGAAAATCCCGAACTGGCGCGGTGTCACGGGAAGAGCGACCAACCGAAAGGCGTTACCGTGAGCCCCGATCGCGCGCTTGCTCCGGATGAATTGGATGAAAAGATCAAGAAACTCACTTTTCAGATCGAGGCCAGGTTCCACTTGCGAGAACCATTGGTTCACGAATTTGCCCACTTGCGCCTATTGCTAAAGCTGCAACTCGTAAAGGCGCAGGCATTGGCTGACGTATTGCCGGTGAGTTATCTTCCGCCCGCCGCTCCTGTTCCCATCGTTTGACGGAATTCTGCTGGTGAAACAATCCCCCGCTCGGTCATCTTGTCTGCGGTTTCAATTCGATTAACGAGGGTCCTAAAACTGCGCCGGCGTTACGCGCAAATTCCCGTTCGAGATCGGCACCGGGAAGATGTTTTGCGGATTCGCCAGGTCGCCGCTCATCAGGATCAGCGTGGCGCCTTGGTCGTCATAAACGCGAATGTAATATCGATCCTTGCCAGCCCCTTGCTTGCCGCTGTCGGCGACCATGGCGGTGAAAAAGACCGGAGTCGATACCGCTTTCTTCGCGTGCGAATCGCGCACGATTCCGCGGCCGGAGAATTCGAGTGCAGGCATCGCCAAACCTCCTTCGGTTGCTTCCACGCAGGACACCTGGTCAATCGCGGTGCTTTTGAAGCGCAGCTTCAGCGCGCGCGCGTCGTGCGTCCAGGTTCCCTGGCGCGCGCCGGCTTTATTCATTTTTGCGGAGATGCTGCCAGAAAAGGCATGTTCCACATGATGTGGCGCGGATTCGCTGCGACCTGAGCCGCTCACCGTGCAACTGGATTGGACGAGTTGACACGCCGTGCTGGAAATCAGCCAATCACCATTGGAGGAACTGCCGGCAGCGCTAATGAAAGCGAGCGGGCTGTTCGTGCTGGCCGGCATGATATAGTAGGCAGGGGTGGTGCCGAGCGCCGGCTGCGGAAACACGACGGTGGCATCGGCCGGCAGCGTACCCGGCGCGACGGTTTCAATATAGCTTTGCGACAGGGGATCCCGCCGATAGGAAAAGGCATCAAAGGGTGGTATGCCCAGGCTGAAAGAACCATCGGCAGCCGTATAGACGGCATTGGAAAATCCGCCCGCCTCGCTCACGATCACAATGAGCGCCCCACCCACGCCCGCATCTCCGGCATCCGCCGTCCGGTTTTGGTTGGCATCACAGAGAATGCGGCCGTTGATCTGATCAGCGTGGGTGGAATGAACTGCAGCGACGCAACCAAGAGAGAGGAGAATCGCGAAGGGGGCTTTAATCATGGGCAACAGTAACCCGGTGAAGAGCCGGTGCCACTAAGCACAAACCCCACAATCCGCCGCGCCTTATTACGTCCATCGGGACAAATGATGCATGCCCTGGGTGAGCATTCATCAGAAAAAGAGCGGCCTCAAGTTTGCCCAGGTTGCGCCGTAGCCCGGACTTGATTGTCGCTGCGGGCGCAGCGGGACGTTGAGACCGAGTTCTGCCCGAACGGCGCCTGAGCCTGGGCCTACTTTATCAACGGCCCGTTCAAGCTGTGCTTTGGTGCAGCCAAACTTTTCCGTCCAGGGCCGACCGGCCGAGTCTGAGTCGGTGCAATCTTTGTTAGCATAACTTTTGGATTCACTGGGGGCAGCGGCAGCGTTGGGCACTCGCGTTAAAATGGGCGCTGGGTACGAGATACTGAAGAATCTTTTCAATTGATAAACCTTTTCCTGGAAAGCCTGTTAACTCTCAAACCGGCGGCGGTGAAGTTCTGAAGAGGCGGCCTTCCTGTTCCTCCAAAAAGCTTTAGAGCGTATCAGACTGTCGAACAGTTATCGGATATAGCAAGGGGTATTCGCAAATGATCTCAAATGAGCGTTCCGCTCCAACTACACCCCATTGGTAAAGGGAAATCCGCAGCCGATGGTGAAGCCTCCGGGAGATATGCTTTCAGCTCCATCCCTCGTTATTGTTCTAAACTCGATCAAACAGGAAAGGTTCACATGCAGATAAATAAAATTAAATTCATGCCCGCATTTTTGGCAACTGCCCTATTGGCGCAGGTTGCCATGGCGCAAACGTCCGATTCGACCAGCCAGCCGGCCGCAACCAAAACGTCATCCTCCACCATTCATCTCAATAAGCTGATCGGCGCCGAGGTTAAATCCAGCGCCGGTGAAAATTATGGGAAAGTGGAAGACATCATTATGGACACCCAAACCGGCAAAGCCACGTTTGCCATCATTGGCAAGGGCGGTGTGTTGAAACTCGGAGAAAAGCGGCTGCCCATCCCCTGGCAGGCCCTCACCATCATGTCAGAGAAACAGGTGACTCTGAGTTTGGACGCGGAAAAGCTCGGGGCAGCTCCCACGGTTCAATCCAGCGCCTCAACCGAACTGGACAATCCTGAGTTCGTGGTGGCGCTGTACAAGTATTATGACGTTTCGGCGCCTGGTTCAGGCGCGGCGGTCGAAACTCCCGGAGGTGCGCTGCGCGGCTCCGGCAGCAACGACCAGAAGAACTCCGGTTTTTCGAAGCCATAGTCAATCCCCTGCGATATCGAAGCTCAATCAGCTCCTGCCCGAGCCTGCAAAGGACCGGGCAGGATTTTCCGCATTTCGGGGGCATCGGGGATTTCCCCAATACAAAGCCATTACCTGGATGAGTATAAAATGTGAGCGGAACGCCAAGGAAGTGGATTCGGAGTCGAGTGCCGGAGCACCAGTCGCAAAAGGTGGGCTGGGATACCCCACAGAAAAAACGACTGACACTCCGACACTTGCAGCCTGGCCCCAACGCCAGGCGAAGGTCATGCGCTAACCCGCGGACCCAGGTCCCGGTTAAACCGAAGTATTCTACGTAATCGTGACGCGGACATTGCTCTCGATGATCCCCTCAGCAATGGCGTAGCGCGTGAGGCCGGCGACGTCGTGGATGTCGAGCTTGCTCATGAGATGCTGCCGGTGTTTGTCCACCGTTTTAAAACTGACGCCCAGTTCCGCCGCCACCTGTTTGTTGGGTTTGCCTTCGGCAATTAATTGGAGCACTTCGACTTCGCGCGAACTGAGGCAGTTCTTTTTCTTGAAAGAGTTCCCGCCTTGCTCTTCCCCTCGCTGCCCGCCACGGTGAAAGCGTTTGGAGATTGCAGGACTGAAATACGTGTTTCCCTTTTGCACCTCGCGAATCGCCTGGGCGAGAACTTCCGATGAAGTCTGCTTGAGCAGGAAACCGGCGGCACCTAAGGCTTCGACTTGTTCCACGTAGGCGTCATCGCTATGCGCGGAGAGGATGAGCACCTTGGTGTTAGGAAGTTCTTTGCGGATTTGCCGCGTCGCTTCCAACCCATTGAGCAGCGGCATGGCGATGTCCATGACCACCACGGCCGGCTGGAGTTTGCGCGTCAATTGGACGGCCTGGCGGCCAGTCTCGGCTTCCCCCACGACTTCGATATCCTCTTCATGTTTAAGCAAGGACCGAAACCCTTCGCGGACAATCTGATGATCTTCCGCCAGTAGTACAGTAATTCGTTTCATGATAGACAAAATTAGTTTTTGCGAACCGCGACTTTCCCCGCGCCCGCCAGACTGCCATTGGTCGCCGGAATCTCGACCGCGATCACGGTGCCTTTCCCGGGAGCGGACGTAACTACAAACTTGCCGCCCACCATCTCCAACCGTTCGCGCATGCCCAACAGGCCCAGTCGTTTTCCCAGTCTGCCGTTGGACTCACGCTTCGTATCAAAGCCTTTGCCGTTATCGGCAATCTTCATGACCACCGCGCCATTGAGCCTCTGAATGTTCACTTTTGCCTCGCTGGCGCGGGCATGGCGGGCGACGTTCGTGAGCGCTTCCTGCGCCACGCGATACAACACCGTGCGCTTATCGCCATTCATTTCCTCCACGGCCGCGAAGGTTGACAGGCTCACGCGGATGCCGGTTTGTTTGCGAAAATTCTTCAGAAAGGTATGCAGCGCCGGGATTAAACCCAGGTCGTCCAGCACGGAGGGACGCAGTTCGCGGGCGAATTGGTGGACGATGTTCACCGAATGCGCCACCAGCCGTTGCGTGCGCTCAATGTTGCGATCCAGCCCTCGCGTGTTCAGTGACGCGCCCCTTTTCAAGGTCGCCAGCCGGACATTGATGCTGGTAAGCGTTTGGGCGATGACATCGTGCAGTTCGCGGCTGATCCGTTTGCGTTCATCTTCCTGCGCGGAGAGAATCTGCCTGGACAACCGCCGCAACTGCTCCTGGAGGCCGTCGGATTGCCGCAGCAGCGTGGAATAGTGCAGTTCACTGTGCCTGAGCTTTTGCTCGACGGCCTTGCGGTGGGCTACTTCCAGGCTTAATTCGAGATTGGAGGCTGCCAGTTCCACCGTGCGCTGGCTTAAGGTCTCGATAAATTTTTTGAGATAGGCGGTGGCCTCCTGAGCGCTGCGATGGGTTTTTTCGATGGGCGTGATGGCCACGGCAAAGAAGGCTCCCGCTCGCTTAATGAGCGCGGCGCGCTTGCCGGCCGGGCAGCCCGGCAGAACTTCCTGGACGAGAACCTGCTCATGGAGTTTGGCGAGGTCCAGGGTTTGCAGGCCAACGCCGAGGGCTTCGCTGCCCAGGCCTCGCGCCTCCTCCAGTTTCGCTTGCTGCCCTGCTTTGAGATAGGTCCGCAGGGTAGCCTGGTATCGATTTGCCAGTTCTTGCTTCATGCGTTCCGGAAAGCTCGGGCGGCCTGTTTCATGGAATTGGCTGATTTTGCCACCAGTACCTGGGTGTTCGCAATTTCCTGCTTCAGGCCTTTGCTGTTGCGCCGGGTATCCTGCTTCAATGAGAGCAGCCGGACGTTGATCCCCAACAACGATTGGACGATATCATCCTGGAGTTCACGGCTGATCTTTTTTCGCTCATTCTCCTGGGCCGCGATTAATTCGTGGGTGAGACGCCGCAGTCTTTCCTGCAGGCCGAGCGACTCACTGAGCAACTTATTATAATGCACGCCACTTCGTTCCAACTCGGATTCCACGCGCTTCCGCTCGGTAATGCCGCGTTGCAGGGCGCGATTTTTGGCCGCCAGTTCACTAGTCCGCTCGCTTAAATCCTTACTCAGCCGCGTTAAGTCCAGCCGGTTTTGCTTTGCGGCCCGATGGGTGGCGACGATGGGCGTGAGCGCCTCGGCGAAGAAAAGCTCCGCTCTTTTGATCGCGCCAAGTTTCTGACTGGATACTTGCAGGGTGGCCACGGCTTGCTGATGAATCAGGGCTAATTCGAGGGTTTCCAGCCCGAGGCCTACCGCCTGTTTTCCGATTCTCAATGCCCGCTGGAAGCTGGCTCCCGGGCCCTGCTTCAAGTGGCTCCCCAACGCGGTTACATAACGTTGTGATAGTTTGATCAACTGCTCTTTCATAGCTGCCGAACTGGCGTCACCATTTGTGGGCGTCGCCTGGATTCTCATTTACCTTCGAAGAAACCGGCGCTCGTGATTGAGCGTGCCTGTTCCGATCCGTCCCCGGGCTTCCACGATTGTGCTCCATAAGCATAGCCCTGTATCGCCTGCCGGTCGATTGGGGAAGTCCCCGACGCTGCCAGCGCGGCAAATTAAGATATTTCTTTTCCCTTAGCGCGTCCTCGAGCTTCAGGCCGGAGCGCCTGCGGAAAGCGGTTGTGCTGCAGCCAGTATGAATGGATTAAATTCACCAGTGCCGTCCGGTTTTCAAAATCAGACGGCTTGATCATGAATGAATTGGCTCCTAATTCATACGCCTTATTCACATCCCAGACCTGCTCCGATGAGGTAAGCACTACGACTATAAGTGACGTCAGCCCCGGTTCTTTTCGGATCCATTGCAGGACCTCAAAGCCATCCATGCGCGGCATTTTCAAATCCAGCAACACCAGCCAGGGCAACGGATACTCCGCACGGTTGGAATATTTTCCCGTGCCCGAAAGATAGCTAATGGCTTCTTCGCCATCCCTCACAATTTGGAGCGCCGGGCTGATGTTTGCCCGCTCAAATGCTTTCTGAATCAAAACCGTATCGTCATCTCGGTCTTCGACCAGCAGGATCAGTGGCTCGTCCTTGATGCCGCCGTCGCTCATAGCGTTAGCTGCCGGAATTGCCGATTCTCTCGCATGGTACGAGCTTACCCTGCACTTTGCTTTGCCCTTATCACAGTCGGGGATATCCCCGATGCCCAACATTCGTCATCTCGAAAAACCGAATAGAACCGCAGCAAGAAAGACTCTCGGGTGTTTCTATTTGGTCTGGTTAAATCAAGTGTCGGACTATTCACCCCCGGGGAGACCCCCCGCTGGTTTGTTCGCGCTTCTCGCGTACCGTGAAGCCCATGAACCGCCAAATACTTTTTCTCGCTCTCCTTTCGTCTGCAGCTTTGGTCGTGAGTTGCAAAAAGGAGGCGACCACCTCCGAACAGCTCGACCGTGCGCAGGCAAAAACGGAAGCCACGGCGCAGGAAATGAAAGATTACTCCTACGCGCAAAAATCTGAATTCGTCGAAAAAATGCAGGGAGAACTTACCGCGCTCAATCAGGACCTGGAGCAGCTCGGCGCCAAAATCGAAAAATCCAGCGACGCGGTAAAGGCCGATGCCAAACCCAAACTCGAGGCCTTGCGCACTCAAACCGCGCAGTTGAACAAGCAGCTTGATGCCGTCAGGAACGCCACCGAGTCCACCTGGGACAGCGTCAAAACCGGTTTCAACTCGGCGTATGCCTCATCCAAAAGCGGTTTCCAACAGGCACGAGTATGGGTGAGTGAAAAAATTTCTCCGTAAGAAAACAATTACCAGCCAAGGCCACATGCAAAACAGATTCCTCACCAGACCGCCGCCGCCTTGCGACGCTTCCCATTTCCGCGCTGCCCGAACCTTCCTACTCACCCCAACACCCGAGAGCGCTGCCCTTCGGCTAAACTCGACGCCTTTTGCGCCCTGGACGCTGCTGCGGCATTGGAAGGTCCGTAGCGAGGGCAGCCTCTCGGCCCCACAGCCCGCAGCAAAGCGGGCGACAACCGGAATTGTCCTTGGCATCACGCTTTTAGCGGCGCTGTCAGCCGGCTTCGGTTGCGCTTCTGATTCACACCACGCGCGAGCGGATGCTCCAGCGCAAACGTATCCGCATACCAGCTTATACTTGCGGGCCGCAAACGCCGAATCACCTCCTCACGAATAGAAAATCAAAATCAATTTTCCTGTGCCGGTTCGCCGGCCAATTCCATTAAACCGTCCGTTTAGAATAGAAAACAAAGAAATATCATGTCCCAATTCAAAATTACCGCAGTCATCCCTACCAATCGATTGAACAAAATTTCTCGTTTCGTACAAAGTCTCCTCCTCGGCTCAACCATGCTTGCCCTGGCCGGCACGGCGAATGCCGCCTCGGTCGTTAATTCCGTCAACTACGTCTTCAAGACTGCCCTGACCAATAGCGGAGTCGATGCCGATGCCACGGGAACGGTGCAAGGGAACTTAATCCGCAAGGGCGCAATCGACAACCAGCGCCTGACCGTGAAAGTCTCCAAGCTTGATCCCAATACCACCTTTCACCTGATTGCTTTCCTGAATGACAGCGCCGCCGGCACGAGCGTGGCCGATTTCACCACGGATACACGCGGAAGCTCCTCGATTGCTTATACCAAAAGCACTCGCGTTGGCCCGAACCCGCTTCCCGGCGCGGTCGACCCGCTCACCAACGTTCGTGAGTTGGATGTCGTTAACGACAACGGGCTCACCGTCCTCCAGGCGGACCTTACTGCCTCCAAAGCATTTTCTTATTCGGTCAAGCAAGCCATGATTAACACCGGGTTTATCCCTGGCGCTGGCGGCGTTGCCCAACTCAAGGGCTCCACCCATGCCACCACGGCCTCGGTAACCGCCAGCGGGCTGGCCCCGAGCACATCCTACCAGCTCATGGTTAACGGAGTTGGTTCGACCACCAAATCCTCGGACGCTCATGGCAAGCTGGTCGTGGCCGCACCCAAAGTGGGTTTGGAACTCGCGATCGACATCCGAACCTTGGCGTTGGCTGACGCCGGCGGAAATATTATTCTTACGCTTAGTGGCCTCGGCATCCCCGGAGTGCTGTCCACGGCTTCGCAGTCCCCGGTCGTCCTGGGTGCTGCCGCTAGTTATGCAGTTCTTGCCGGCTCTACGGTCACGAGCATTGGCACCAGCACCGTGAACGGCAACATCGGTCTCGCTCCCGGCTCCTCCGTAACTGGCTTCCCGCCGGGAAATGTGAACGGCGCCATCGATATTTCCAACCCCGCCGCCGACGCGGCCAAGGCCGCTTTGACCGTCGCCTACAATGATGCCAAAGGCCGCACCCTGGCGCCCGTGAGCAAAATTGGAAATCTCGGCGGGCAAACGCTGCCTCCCGGTCTTTACAAATCCACGTCCGGCATGGAGATCACTTCCGGCGATTTGACGCTGGATGCGCAGGGCGATGCCAACGCCACTTTCATCTTCCAGATCGCAACCACCTTGAACACGTCGGCTGGTCGCCAGGTCATCCTCATCGGTGGCGCCAAAGCCGCCAACGTTTTCTGGCAGGTCGGCACCTCGGCAACCCTGGCCACGACCACGGCTTTTAAAGGCACCATCATGGCTGATCAATCCATCACGCTGGAAACCGGCGCAACGCTGGAAGGCAGAGCCCTCGCCCGAATTGCCGCCGTCACGATGGACTCCAATACCATTACCATCCCGGCGCCATAAAAGCTGGTGACTCTCACTCGAAAAGCAACTCATCAACCTAACAAAATCATATGGCAAAAAAAAGCAGAGGCGGTCGAATGACGGCAGCCAAAACAAGAGCCGCTAAAAAAGGTGGTGGAAAAGGCAGCGTCAAGAACCGTCCCGCCGGCCGTAAAATCATGAGCACTTGAGAAAACTCAACGCTCCAATCTCAAGCGTGCCCGTTTGTGAAAACGGGCCGCTTTTGGGACTGAAAAAAATTTCAATGAAATCAAAAACGAAAAGAAACTTATGTTGTGGACGATCGCGGTAGTACTAATAATTCTTTGGCTGCTCGGACTGATCAGCAGTTACACCATGGGAGGCGTGATCCATATCCTGCTGGTCGTGGCGATCATCATGATCCTGGTCCATTTCATATCCGGGCGCAAGGGGCCATAGAACCAACTTCACCCGCGGATTTAAAATACGTTGTGAATACAAAAAACCTCATCGCCATCCATGTGGCACAAAATCTGAGCTCTTGAGGCAACTCAAGGCTCCAGCCTCGAGCGTGCCCGTTTGTAGGGAACGGGACGCTTGGGGTCCTGAAAAAAAAATCAACCACCATCCAACAAACGAAAGCGAAGAAATCATGTTCAACAGAATCGCCATCATCTTAATCTTTCTGTGGCTCCTCGGTCTGGTCACTCATCACACGCTCGGAGGGGTCGTTCATATTGTGCTGGTGGTCGCCCTCGTCATGATTCTCATCAACTTTATTCAACAACGCAAACTATCGTAACCCGGACAAAATCCTCAATCGCTCCATCAATCATTTTTAAAGGAATATATGAATAAACTCTTCCCCATTGTTCTGCTCGCTGGCGGAGTAGTGCTCATTGTCATGGGTGTCAACGCCACCAACTCTTTTGGCTCCGACGTCTCCCGGTTCTTTACCGGTTCGCCTACGGATAAGGCCATCTGGATGCTCATCGGGGGCATTGTGGCCGCAGCGATTGGGATAATCGATTTAATGCGCAAGCCCAGGGGAGCATAACCAAACAAATTTATGGAAACTCAAAAACAGACTATGTCCGACTATATGGGTGCGCTCACCGAAGATGCGCAGGGGCTGATGGCAGCAACTTCCGATGTCGCTGGAAATAAAGTCCGGGACGCCCGCAAGCGCCTCGCCGCGGTTCTGGAGAGCGGCAAGGAAATCTGCGCCCAGGTCCGCGACAAAGCCGTTGAAGGCGCCAAGGTCACCGACCAGGCCCTCCGCGAGAATCCTTACCAGACCCTGGCCATTGCTTTCGGCATGGGAGCCGTCATCGGGTTTTTGGCGGTTCGCCTGCGAGGCCGCAACGAGGATTGACCCAGCGCCCTCTTTGACATCCCACGAAGCTGGAAAACAAACAATTTCTGCACGGCTGAAAAGAGCGCGCAGAGCAAGAACACAGTAGTAAACCGAAGTAATTGAAGAACCAATATGAAGAAATCAACAATGTTACGATTAATCGTCTGTCTCGGCGCCTTGCCCTTACTCTATGGCATAACCGGGTGCGTCAGCAGCAAACAGCAAGCCCACTCGGCTACAGCTGAGGAATACGCGAGCATGGTAGGGCCCGCAGGTCCCGAAGGTCCCGTCGGGGCGGAAGGCGCCAAAGGCTCTGTCGGAGCTACGGGTGCGCCGGGCGCAGGCATTACCGGTGTGACCGGTGAACAAGGTCCTCGCGGTCCCGTCGGTGCCCAGGGAGCAACCGGAACTCGCGGTCCCTCCGGACAAATTGCCAGAGGAGCGGCTGGTGCAGCCGGCTCTGTGGGTGCCACCGGCGCTCAAGGTGCAAGTGGTGCGACGGGGGCGCAAGGTGTGAGCGTTGCCGGTTCGGACGGCGCTCTCGGCCGAGTTGGTCCCGCAGGCGCTCAAGGTGTGAGCGGTGAAACCGGCGCTCAAGGTCCAACACTGGTTGGCCCGACCGGACCCGCTGGCCGTTCCGGCGCTGCCGGAATTCAGGGAGCCGTCGGAGATACCGGCGCTCAGGGCCGCACCACGGTTGGCGCAGTCGGTGCCGCCGGACCTGCTGGTGAAGCTGGCCCGCAAGGCGAAGCTGGCCCGGTCGGTTCACCGGGACCTGCCGGTGTGATTAGTCACTGGACTTCCTATCGGGATTTCCGCTTCCAGTCCAATCAGGCGGAGCTCATGGCTTCCGACACGAGAAAGGTCTCTGAAATTGCCACCTACCTTAAAGCCAATCCTTCGCTCAACGCGGGGATTGATGGTTCCATGGAACCGCGCAACCAGCAATTGAGCGATCGACGCACCGACACCGTTCGTGAGGCACTGATTCAAGCGGGGGTCTCCAGCTCCCGAATACAGGAGGGCGCCTTCGCCAACAGCAAGCAGCCGCACGATGGACGAGTCCTCGTCATGATCCGTACGGCAATGAATTAATCCCTCAATACGACGAGGCTGGCAGAGCGCACGTTCTGCCAGCCTTTCCAATTATAGGACCAGGTATGAGCATCATTCAGGAGTTCAAAGAGTTTGCCTTGAAGGGCAACGTTGTGGACCTCGCCGTGGGCGTAATTATCGGTGTGGCCTTCGGGAAAGTCGTCACCTCCATCGTGAACGACATCATCATGCCTCCTATCGGTAAGGCCATGGGCGGCGTCAACTTTGCTGACCTCTTTATCAATCTCGATCCCGCAAAACTGGCCAAAGACGGCTCGGTCATCAAATCGCTCGCTCAGGCGAAAGAATCCGGCGCCGCGGTCATTGCCTATGGTTCATTTATTAACACCGTCATAGATTTCACGATCGTCGCTTTCTGCATTTTCCTGATCGTTAAAGTCATGAACACGCTAAAAAAGAAACCCGTTCCCGTCATTGCGGCTCCTCCGGTGGCACCCACCAGGGAGGAAAACCTGCTGATGGAAATTCGCGACGTGCTCAAGGCCGGCTCGCCTGCTCTCCCTGCAAGCCGCGTAATGTGAAAACAGCCTGCCTCGAATCCTCGTGAGCAACCGTCTTAATAATCTTCGTGCCCTGTTTCGAGGAGACGCGCCAACTCCGTCCATTGCCCCCAATGGCGGTGGCGACGTAACGCTCAAAGAAGCGCCCCTGCTCAGCCCGGCAGCGCTCGAATCGTCACCGGTTGAACCGTTGGATGCGCCGGTCACGAAAATAACACCAGCGCAAATTGTCGCCGTTCTCGGGACGATCGCCTTTCTCTATTTCGCTCGGCCGGTAATCCTGCCAGTTTTCCTGGCGTGTGTGGCGGGAATGACCTTGAAACCACTCATCCGTTGGCTCTCTTACTGCCGTATCCCACCGGCACTCTCGGCCGCGGTTCTGCTTTGCCTGCTGGTGTCCGGCGTCTCCTTCGGTTTTTTTGAATTGGGACGCCCCGCGGTCACGTGGCTGAATGAAGCGCCGCAACACATGACCGAGTTACGACAGCGCTTTCAGAAGTTTTTTCCGCGTATCGCTCACTTCAACCAGGCGGCCGATGCCGTGAGCAACCTCGGAGCAACCGAGGAAGAAAAAAAGCAAGCTCCCACGGTCGAGTTAAAGACGAGCCGTGTCCCCACTTCGTTCATCAACTGGACCGGGCTTATCCTGGCCGGCATCGGTGAAACGCTCGTCTTGCTCTACCTGCTGCTTGCCTCCGGCGATTTGTTCCTCCAGAAACTCGTGCGCGTGATGCCCACCATGACGAACAAGAAAAACGCGGTCGCCATCAGCCATGAGATTCAGCAAAATATCTCCAATTATCTCTTTTCGGTTTCTCTGATTAACCTGGGCCTTGGTCTGCTCGTAGCCGGCGGTCTCTACTTTGTTGGCGTTCCCAATGCCCTGATGTGGGGACTCTTCGCCGCGGTGCTCAATTTCGTCCCCTACTTCGGGCCCGTGGCCGGTGTGCTCGTGCTTGGCATCGCGGGTTTGCTTTCTTTTGAGACCTTGTGGAAAGGTCTCCTCCCGCCAGCCTGGTATCTGCTGCTCCATCTCCTGGAATCCAACTTCATCACCCCGGTCCTGCTGGGTCGGCGTTTCACCCTGAACCCTGTTGTCATTTTTGTCTCCCTGATTTTTTGGACCTGGCTCTGGGGCATCCCCGGCGCGCTTTTGTCCGTCCCCATCCTAGTTTCGCTCAAAGTCGTTTGCGATCGCCTCCCGGCGATGTCTTCCATCAGCGAACTCCTTTCCCGATAAACGCAGCTACGTCGGGGATATCCCCCGCTAACTTTTGGCAAATTGTTGGAGTAGACTGTCTGGTAACCTCCGGAGGTGAGCGCCGTTTGCTCTTCCGATGGGTCATGTACGCTGCACCATGCGAGTAACTTCAGCCTCCCCCTATTCCACCGGAAACGCACAGCGCGAAATCGGCGTGCGGCGCGGATTTCCCTTCAACACTCTGGCTGCGGTCGGCAGATTCGCGCAGGCGCACTGGATGGAATTGCGGCATGCCGCCGCGGTGATCGGCACGGTGCTCTTTACCAGTCTTCGACCCCGATATTGGTCGGCCCCGGTGCGGAAAGCATTTGCCCGACAGGTGCTCATCAATGGTATTGAACCGATTGGATTTGTTTGCGCCGTGGCGTCCTTCGTCGGGGTTTCGGTCGTGGTGCAGTTCACTTTTTGGGTCGGCGAAGCCGGGCTCTCGCAATTGGTCGGGCCGCTGCTCGTCACGGTCGTGGCCCGCGAACTGGGCCCTGTGCTGATCAATCTGGTAGTCATCGTGCGCAGCGGCAGTGCCATGACTACGGAGTTGGGTGTGCTCAATCTGAACGGTGGGGTCAGCGCGCTGGAAGCCGAGGGTGCTGACCCATTCCTGCACCTCGTCATGCCCCGCGTCCTGGGCATGGCGGTGTCCACCTTTTGCCTTACCATCGTCTTCATCCTGGTTGCTTTCGCCAGCGGCTTTCTGTTCGCCGCCTGGACGGGCAAAGGCGACGGCGATTTCTCCTTATTTGCGGACACGGTATCGCGTGCGATTCAACCCAAAGACGTTCTCAATATCGTGGCCAAAAGCCTGCTCCCCGCCCTCTTTGCCAGCGCCTGCTGTTGCATCGGCGGGCTCGGCGTAACCGGCTCGTTTACCCAAATCCCGCAAGCGACCCAGCGCGCCCTCACCCGCTCCGTTGCCGGATTGTTTGTCATTTCCGCCGTCGTGTCGCTGCTCACGTATCGTTAGGCATGAACCGACCCCCTGAACTCCTCGAGCCTACGTCTAGCACCAACGGCGGCCCGGTGCCCGAGAAGCTCTTTAAATTCCGGCGGGTGCACGAAATTACCGGCGTGTTCGTCTTGCTCGTGCTCGGCGTGCTGGTGGCCTCCCTCGTCTGGACCGGCAGCAGCCAGCGCTGGTTCAAAAGTAATGTCACCCTCGGCATCATCCTTCCCGAAACCGGCGCCGCCGGTATCCGGCAGGGCTCGGAAGTCTACTTTCTCGGGACGCGCGTGGGTTCGGTTTACGATGTGCTCGTGAACACAAATGGCCTGATGAAGGCCGAAACCACCATTCGCCGCGATTTCTTCCGGTTCGTGCGGGCAGACTCCTCCGCCGTCGTCAAAAAGAAATTCGGCGTGGCGGGCGATTCCTTTTTCGAAATCACTCGCGGCCAGGGTGCCTCCCTGCCGGAGAAAAATGCCTCCATCCGCTGCAATGAGCAGCTCCAAAGCGCGCTCGAATCCGCCATCGAGGACATCCGTAGCGAGACCCTACTCGTGTTAAAAAAAACCGGCGCCGGGCTCGACACCTGGACGCAATTGGGCGCGGACCTCCGCGAAACCCGGCAGCGCCTCGATGAGCTTACTGTCCGCCTGGATAAAATCACCGCCGGTGTCGAGGAGGGCAAAGGCACCGTCGGCAAACTGCTCGCCGATTCCGTTCTGGCGGACGAAGCAACCAATCTGCTGGCCCGCGCGAGCCAAACCATGTTCGAGCTGCAAGGGGTCGTGACCAATCTGAATGCCGCGGTAAACAATGTGCAAAAGGGCTCGCAGCGGCTGCCCGAAATCACCGATGCCATCGCCGAGGGCGCCAACGATTTCCCTGCCCTCATTGAGCAATCGCAGACCTCCATGCGCGAACTCGAGCGCCTGATCGAAGCCATGCAGAAGAACTGGTTTGTTCGCAAATACGTCAACAAGACAAATCCACCTCCGAAAGCAGGCCGCCATTAACTCGAACTCTCCCTCCCTGATCGTGTTGGGTACATGGACACCAGTCTCAATCAAGTTACCCCTTAAAGAGAAAATCCTATTTTGAAAAACTTAATTCAACCCTTGCTTCTTCACATCGATGACAATCAGGACGATCTGGTGCTCATCGCCGACGCGCTTCATCGCGGTTCCATTCCCTTCCGCCTGCGACAGTTTAATGACCTCTCGGTGGCCAGAAGTTATCTCCGGGGCGATGGCGATTTTGCCGCTCGTGGCCTTCATCCCCTGCCCAGTGCCGTGCTGCTGGATCTCCAATTTGCGAGTGGCGACGCCTCCTTGGCCCTGCCCGAACTCCGGCTAATCCCCGGCTGCCACCAACTGCCCTGGATTGTTTTGAGCGACACGTCCTCCCCTGCTAAAATCGCCCAAGCTTATCGCGCCGGCGCGGACTGCTACCTGCTCAAACCTTTCGGGACTGAGCCTCTAGGCCTCATTCTGCGGACCATTTACGAGTGTGTCAGCACAGACTCTCCTGTATCTACGTTGCTTCAGGCGCTGGCAGAATACCAACCCTTTCCCCTCCTTGCCCAAACCGCTCAGTAACGCTTCTACCAATAACTCTTATGAAAGCTCAAAAATTTACTCTCCTCATCGTTGATGACGATGAACACGATCGCTTTTTTCTCGAAAAGGGATTTCAAAAACTGGGATTTCAATATCGCATCCATTCCATGTCGGATGCCGACCAGGCCATTGCCTACATCAAAGGCGAAGGCAAATACGAAGACCGTCAGCAGTATCAATTTCCCTCCTACATTATCACCGATCTCAAGATGGTCCCCCGGGACGGCTTCCACCTCCTGGAATTCATAAAAAAGAATCCTGCCCTCTCCATCATACCCGTTGTCATGTTATCCAGCTCCCAGGACCCGGATGATATACGACATGCCTACCTGCTCGGTGCCAGTTCGTATTTCACCAAGCCATCCGACCCTGAGGCGCTTACCCTGTTGTTAAAGAAAATCCACGAATACTGGGCCGAATGCCAGGTCCCCGCCGTCGACATCGACGGTTATGCTATTATGACCAATTCTTCTGGCAAGCCAGGCGGTCGATACAACAAACCCGTCCCCGAAGATAATACCCAGTTCCACTCCCGGGCCTGAAGTTAAGCGTAATTTTACCTACTGCACCAACCCTGCAATTTTCCTTTCCAGAAGTGCGCGCCGCGGTCCGATAGTTTAAAGCTATCACCATTCCCGCTTCTAAGTATTGGCGAGCGGGCATCCGCGGTGTGAACTTATTACTGGATAGAACCCCCAAACTCGGAATATGAAATACTATTGTCCCAACTGTAAGGAAGCCGTCTACGATCCCAATCGAAAAATTTGCGGCATTTGCGGCACTCTGTTGCCTCGGGCAGCCTTGGCGAGCCCACCACCCACTGAGCCTTTGAAAGGCGCCACCAAGGCTACAGAGAGCGAGAAGCACACGGATGCAGCTGATTTGCTGTCGTGAATTTTTCGGACCCACAATTGCAGGAGTGCTATGCCCGCAACTTCACCCTTGTTGCCGGTTTTTCGGATGAGGTGCGGCAGGTTTGCGCTTTAATCGCCGTCCACGATGTTTTCGCCATGCTCGAGGGAACTCACTCGGCCAGAGTCCACGAAACCATCGATCATCTCCTTACCCCGGAATTGCGTTCCGGACTGAGAGATTGGTACCGGCACTGCGGAACTGAACTGAATCCGGCGGCTATTGATTTTCGCAATCTATTGAGCCGGTTGGCCGGAGAACATCTCGAAGACAAAGACATTCCCTTCAACCCATCATAAAGAAGACTTGGAGTACTTAATTTGAACCGTATGCAGCTTCGTTTAATTCGAAGATATAGCCGGTTCTTTGGGTGCAACAGTGATGCCGTCGATCGGTTTGGTCACCGCGGCCAGCACTGTCTGGTAAGCCGTCGACCTGACGTCACCGACGGCATTCAAGGCGCCGGTGGCGGCCGCCGCCGCTGCATCCTCGGCTTGGATGCCTGATTCCTTTGCTCCGTGGATGGCGCCGCGAATCAAGCCGGTAGCCGCCGACACCAGGTTGCCTTCGGATTCGGCTGTAGCCTTGATAACGATTGCGGCGGTGCGGGTGATGGCATCTAGAACCTCAGAGCCATTGAATGGACTGCCGCGCAAGATACTCCCAACGAGAGCCTCCGTGGCTGGCGCGAGTTCGCATCCAGATTGGAGCGCTCCACCAATCGCTCCAGAAGCGACGGCAATCGTAATGGCAGTTACTCCGCAATCGGCATTGCCAGGGGTTCCGAGCATCCTCACCAGGGCTTTGGCGATAGTTTTTGAAATCGCCGCGGCCACGTCCCCTTTAACAGCGACTGCTGAAACGATGCTCAAATTCACCGCTTTGCTTATTGCCGCGATTTCGCTTTTGCTATTCATGATCACTAATATTGGCGCTTCAACTCCGCTGCTTCAGAATGTGGCTTAATCAGCCAACTCCGAAAAAGTCTTTGTCGTGCCCGTGGTGGTCCTTCCGGAGCGATTCCCCGGCCGGTATGGTACGGTTGATAACGCAAGACTATACCATCCAACTTCGCGCGGCAGTGGAAGTTTCCCAATACCTTATGCGCAGCTTTGGTAATAGGTGAAAAGCATTGGCGTCTCGCGCCACGTCACCCCGCGACGAAATACCTTAAATGACGCAATTCCATAATTTGATGCTCACTGTGGACCTTGCCCCTCCGAAGCAACAATTTATTCAAGCAATAGTTTAAAAGTATCACCATTACCCATTTCTAAGTATTGGCGGGGATGGATTGGCGCGGCGAGAATGCTTACACGACTGCGAGTCCGGTCCTGCAGTGAAAAGGCGGCGCGGGCTGTTCATGCGTAAACGTGTGGGTTTTTATGCTGTATTACTTCGTATTTCTTTTCGTCGTCGGGCTCTTTACGCGAGCGCTCGGATTTTGTCGGCCTTCGCGGTATTCCCGCATTGGTCTTGAAAGCATGGTCCGCCGTTTCGCTACTCCCCTTGCCCTGTCATTGGCGCGCTCTCCCGAAGCAGGGGCCTTCTGACGCTTATACCCCTTTATTCACAAAATACATAAATGAATGCCGAACTCGTCAAAAAAGCTCTTGAAAAAGTCATCAATCCCAACGTGCTGGTGAACATGATTTCACAACGCGTGCGTCAACTCAATTCCGGCAACGGGGGTGCCTGCAGACCCATGGTTGCCAACATAGCCAATCTGGGTGCCGCCGACATCGCTCTCCGTGAAATCATTGAAGATAAAATGGGTTTCGAAATGCCCGAGATTATTCGACTCATCCGCCCCACAGCACGGAACCGGAGAAAGCCTCTAGGTTGGGCTAAAGAGGCTCCTTTAACCGTCGGGAAAGGCTAGCCCGCAAGCGTTTCATTCCAGACCAGCCCCATTCGATTCTATGCGACGACCCAAAGGAATTAAGACCAGGAAAGCCGTCAGCAAACGGTTCAAAATAACCGCCACCGGGAAAGTCCTTTTCCGAGGTGCGGGCAAGCGCCATTTGCTCCAGGGCAAGAGTGCTAAACGCCGCCGCTCCTTGCGAAAGGCGTCGACCCTGGCATCGACGGACGTTTACCGGATCAAACAAAACCTCCCCTTTAGTCACTGATCTGAGTATCAGTGGGTCAAAAGGAGCCTCCCTTTCCTGGATATTTATTCGGATCGCCTATTCGGTCCAGCCGTTCGATTTCCGCCTCTTTAACAACCTGCCAATTTAGGGGGGAGTAGGAATCGGCACCACAATATCCGCCCGTTTCCCCTCGTTCGAAATAACCATCTCAACATCAGCAAGCTTTTGAGCCGCACAATATTTGGATAGCTTGACTACACTATCGAAATGCTGTGCCGCTTCGATATCGGCCACCCAATCGCCATCTTTAAGGTATTTACGTGTGTTGATATTGCGAATTACACGGCGCATTAAGTGGCTGAATTTATGTCACAAAGACTGACATGCAAGCGACTTTAAAGCAGTGGAGAAGATTTATTCATTTATTCGCCCGCTCAACGATCATCCATCTGTGAATTACCAAGTGCCGCAGAATGTGTGAACACCCGGACTCTCAGAATTCTCAAACCTGTTCACATTTTGTGCACACTTCGTACACATGTCACACACACACATAGCTTTTCAATCCGTGCCTGACGAAACCCCTGGTTTCATTGGCTAGTACACACGTACACAGCAGACACACGTGTTTTAGGGCGCCGGGGGGAAAGCCTATCGGCCAGGATTCGCGGCGCTGGCCAGCTTGCGAACAACTCCGGCCAGCTTGTGGCCAATTAATTGGAACAAGTCCTCGGAAATCCACAGTTGGCCCGCTTGGCCGGCTTATTTCCGAGTCCCCGGGGGAAGTGTCAAAGGCTCAAATCGGAAATGAAAATCGCAAAATCGAAAATCGTTATAATCCCTAATGTTGACGGGCCTTGTAGCGCTTGTGAGCTTGTGAAAATTGCGTGTAGCGCTTGTGAACATGCATTTTACCCAATAACCACAGGCCTTGTAGCGCTTGTGAGCTTGTAAACGTCAAAAACAGGGGTCCGGGGGGAAAGTCCCGGGGCGCTTAGGCACACTCAAGCCGCGCCCTGTTTTACCGACAACCCCGCGCCTGGTGCTCGCCCATCAGCGTCAGGTTACAAAGTTACATTTCGCGGCAAAACCAACTCCCAAACCATTGAAAATGAACAATGTAACTTTGTAACCGGCAAAAACCATGGCGGGGGGAAGCCTCTCCGGACCAAGGGGCTGTCGGAATTCCCCGCTTATTCCCACTTAAATCGGCAATCGGCCTCTGATGTTTGCACAAATTTTCATAAATTTTCAGGCGTCGCGCTTGTGAAATGAATTTCGGCCGATCTTCGAAAATCAAAAATCCCAAATCAGAAATACCGATAACTCATCTATATATAGTGTACGAGCTCCCCTCACTTGGTTGCAGTTGGTTGCAGTTGGTTGCACTTAATTGCACCAAGTTGCAGGTAGTTGCACTTCGAACTCGGGAAAGTAAGCGATTCCAACACCACAAGACACCGTCAGCCCGAGCCGTCCATGGTAAGGACGCGTTCCACCCGGGTCTCCAATTAAACTCTTCAACCCCGCCTCTCAAATCGAAAATGGTGGTCCCTCAACCAGCTGCCGTTACACCTTGGGACGACCTGTGACACCTTCTGTGACACCTTGAAAGTGTAAAATGCCCAATGTTTATCGGCCTTGTGACGGGTGTGACACCTGTACACCCCCCTGGGTATCCCCATCAGTCCATCACTCCAATACTCCGCTCAGTGCCCTATCTCTCATGTAAAGATTTCCCGGCTCCCACTCATGTTGCCTGCTGTCCGGTTTGCAGGTTTTTGCACGTGCAACCACTGCTTTGCACAAATTTGCATAAATTTGCATCGCATGACTGCATGCAAAACAAAGATCCCTCCCTTTCAACCACCAGCGTTCGCGCCAGCGAACAGCCAAAACTTGGGGCAGCAACGTACTGGCGCGCTTGGGAAGCATCACTCACAACCGAGGCATTAATTTTTTCACCGATCCAACACTCCTCGTTACGTCCTCCCACCAATTCGCACCATTTCGCAGTAAATCGCACCATTTCGCACCAATATTTTTTTCCATTCCATAATCAAGTTGACCCCGATTATTTGTTGCAACGTCGCACCTGGAAAGCCGGTTTTTTTGGCCTAAAAAAAGTACCGCGTTTTTCCTAAGCGTTACATCGTTACAAAGGCCGTCAACGTTGGGTGAAATGCACTTTCTAACCGTTACAAAACGTGGGGTTGTAACGGTTAGAAAACGCAAAACCCCTTGAAAACATTAGGTTGTAACGATGTAACGGTTAGAAAGCCATTTTTCCAGCGCCGGGGGGAAGGGTCCCGGGGCGCTCTGGCACGACCGAGCCACGTCCTCTTTTACTGACAACCCACGCATACCAGGCCGCCACCCAAACAGCCTCGGACTGGGCGCACAACGATCCGAACCAAACCGAGACTAACTGAGGCCATCCGAAGCTATCCTAGGTAATCCGAAGTTAAGTATTTTTTTTCGCCACCCTGAACTCTCAACCCTCAACCAATGATCGCTTGTAAGCCGCTCAACACGCATCGTCCCTCATCCTGTCACTTCTTCCGGCGGGATTTCCCTCACCCTTTTAACCAGGTGACGCGGTTCTGATTTGAAGACTCTAGGCGGCCGAACTCAACCCCAACCGGAGGAACTTTCCTTCGGCTGGGGTTACAAGTTGATGTCGGAATGTCACCGCACGAGGAGGACCCGATAGAAACGCATCGGTTGTCCGCTCGTCCAATCCGTGATGGTCAGAACCCCGCCCGTTCCGGCCACCGGCATGTTGGGCATGTCTGTCCACGTCGGCTCGGTGAAGGAGTTCTTAAACTGCACGGTATACGAGGCACCAATTTCGGTCGAAAAGGACAACCCGAAGCTGCCGTCACTGGAATGCGGCCGAACTCCGAGGCTGACAACGAAGGGCGGAACAAGAACTGTGCTGGAACAACTGGCGGTGGCGGTGACAGTGCGGGAGCAGCAAGTGTCGGTGCCGCTGGCGGTCACGGTATCGCTCTGGGCGCCCGCAACGATGTTCGTGGTGATGGTCGTGACGACGTTGGTCGTAAGGACTGGGATAGTGTTGGTCGTGATGACGGCAACAATATTGGTTGTGACGACGGGTACCGTATTGGTCGTGACCGTCGTAACCGTATTGGTAGTCAGGCCAGCACCGCTACGGAGAAAGTAAAACAAGTTCGGCCCAAAGCCCGTGTCAGCCGCCGCAAAGGCCAACTCAGTGGCCCCGGTGCCAACGCCAAAGCGATCGGTGACCGTCGCGGTGGTTAACCCCGTGATCGCGATAGTTCCGAAACTCGAAACACCGGCGTTATCGTGACGGAGGTAATAAAAATTATTAGCGCCATACCCCGCACCTACGTCGGTGGCGGTAAAAACCAAGGCGTCAACATTCTGGCCAACAGTAAAACGATCGGTAATGGTCCCTGGTAGCGCCGGGTTGATCGTGCCAAAGGTCGAGAGACCAGCAGCGTCATGGCGGACGTAGTAGAACAAATTGGCGCCATAGCCCACGTCAGTCGCCGAAAACGTCAACGAATCAAAGTTGTTGCCGACAATGAAATGGTCGGCGGCAAGACCAACTGCCCCGCCGGGGGTGATGGTCCCGAAAGTTGAAACGCCGGCCAGGTCGTGGGTGAGATAGTAGAAGATTAAGGGCCCGTAGCCCACATCCGGGGCTGCGAAGGCCAACGAATCGAAATTTCTACTGCCCGCGCCGAAGCGATCGACTACCGCCGCCGTCCCAGCGGTGATGGTCTCGAAGTAGGAAGTCCCCGAATTGTCCCTGCGCGTGGAGTAAAATTGGGTCGCGGCATAGCCTTCATCCGGAGCCGCATACGCCAAGCCATTCAATCCTGCGGGAACGCTGAAGCGATCCACCACCGCCGGCAGAATTGGGTTGATCGTGCCAAAGGATTGCCCAGAGGCGTTAGTAGTGATGGTAACTGTGGTGTTCGTTACGGTGACGGTGCCGGTGCTGTTCGTGACGATGACAGTGACCAGGTTGGTCGTGAACCCGGTACCCACATTGGTCGTGACGGTGCTGATCGTGTTCGTCGAAATGTTGGTGACGCCGGTAACGATGTAACTGCCGGTGAAGTTGGTTCCGGTTCCAGGGGCAAGCTCAATTGGGCCCAACACCGGGGTGTTCGGAGCGGGTTGGTCGTCCACTACGAACACATTGGTTAGGGTGAGAGTTCCCGTATTAGTAACAGTGCCGCTATACATCAGTGTTCCTCCGGGCGGGACCGGCCCGGGCGGACAGGCTTTGGTCACTGCGATTGCGGGCGAACTCTGGATTAGGAAATTGTTGGTGGCGTGCATGACCGTAGCGGTAATGACAAACAAACTGGAGGCTGGGAGCACGGCGGTTGTCCCTTTGGGAAGAGTTAGCGGATGGATGTAGTCAATATACGTGTCGGGCTGCGCTGGCAACTCCACGATAAAAAAACCATTGGCCGCGGTCCAACCCGCATTGGAGAATGTGCCACTGGTATTGGTGACGACAACCAGGACGCTCCGCACCGGCAAGTCCGCCGAGTCAATGACGCCGTTCCCATTCGCGTCGCAATAAACAAATCCCATTTTTTGCCACGCGTGCGACGTCACGGTGCTTGCACAAACCAGCAGCAAACTTAACCACAAGCCGCTGACCATACCATTTGTCCGGATTGGCCGCGGAGATGCGGTTGGAAGGTTGCCGGCGTAAATGGAAGTGCCGGCAAGGACCTTCCTTACTGTGTTTTTTAGGTGTTCGAGTTTCATCCAGTGAGGATAACCCAAAGCGTGCGGGAAGTACCATGGGGGTTGGCCGGTGGCTGTTTCCCCCTTGGGCGGCATTCACCGCGTCCTCTCCGCCAAGTCCATCCTCAGCCGCACTACGCTTTCAGCGCCTTCGCGGATTTAATTTTTTCCGCCGCTGCGAGAGAAGAATCCAGGACATTCATGAATTCCTTGAACTTGATTGGCTTGGTGAGATAAGCAAAAAAACCGGCTTCGAGGCCTTTCTCGATATCGTGGGGCATGGCGTTCGCGCTGAGGGCAACCACGGTGATGTGCGCGGTCACAGGGTCCGCGCGCAAAATTTGGAGAGTTTCAACGCCGCTGATTCCGGGTAGATTGATATCCATGAGGATCACGTCCGGCAAATTAACGCGGGCAAGTTTGATGCCGCTGACACCATCTCCGGCGCTGAGGAGGCGCAACTCTGGCCGCCGAGCAATAAGCTGCTCCACCAGCTTGAGGTTCGCCGGGTTATCCTCGACGTAGAGGACAGTGCGCGAAGCTGCGGCCTGCCCGGCTGTCAATATCGGGGCGGTTGCGGCGCTTGTGCTTTCGAGAACCAGCACCGGCTCGGCGCTCGCCTGCAGTTCGAACCAAAAGACGCTTCCGGCACCCACCACACTTTCCACTCCGATTACTCCGCCCATCAATCCAATCAATTGTTTGGCCACGACCAGGCCGATGCCTGTACCTTCCTGGCCTTTGCCTTCCTGCCCTAGACGATTGAAAGGTTGAAATAACTGGTCCAGCTCCTGCGCGGTTAAACCGGCACCGGAATCTTTGACACTGACGCGAATGCGCTCGGCGCCACCGGGAAGGCATTCCACCGAAACGGTTCCACCCGCCTGATTATATTTGATCGCGTTGGAAAGCAAATTGATGAGCACCTGTTTCAAACGGGTCCGATCCGCAATCACAAAATAAGGCACCTTACCCTGGGGAAAACTCATGGTGACGCCGCTTTTTTGAGCGTGGGGCTCAATCATCGCCTGGCACTCAGCCAGAACTGCGCCCAGTGCCGTGGGTTCCAATGAAAGGGACAACTTGCCCGATTCAATGCGCGCCAGGTCAAGAATCTCGTTGATGAGGGTGAGCAGATGCCAGCCTGCCTTCAAAATCTGTTGGATGCTTTCCTGCTGGGAGGTATTGGGCAATGGGGAGGCGCTTTCCATGAGTTGCGCAAAACCAAGGATCGCGTTGAGCGGACTGCGGAGCTCATGGCTCATGCTGGACAGGAATTCCGATTTCGCCAGGTTGGCTTTCTCAGCTGCGGATTTGGTGCTTTGCAATTCGGCGTTCTTTTGTTGCAGAGTTTGCTCGTAACGCTTGAGTTCCGTCATGTCGCGGGCGGCCGCAAACACTCCCTGCAACGTCCGGTCCCGATCGTAAAAAGTCGCCGCGTTATAGGAGACGACCGTTTCCTTCCCGTCCCGAGCCCGCGCGGTCAGCTCGAAGTTAGTGACTCTTTTCTCCGTGAGCACCAGCTTGATCGCGGATTCCGCGCGGCTTGGCTCAGTGAAGCAATCTTTGAAGGGCGCGCCGATCAATTCATCGCGCGTGCTGCCGGTCAACGCCTCGGTCTGCTTGTTGACGTCAGTGATAATCCCATTTGGATCGACCGTCATCAGCGCATCGATATTCGATTCGATTAGCGAGCGGGTATAGAATTGCTGCTCACGCAGCTTCTGATCGAGTTTCTTTTGTTCGGCTTCCACTTGTTTGCGCGCAGTATTGTCGGTGCCGATGAGGAGGTAACCGATGACTGCACCCGATGGGTTGCGCAAGGCGGTGACCGAGACCACTGCGGGAAAGCGGCTGCCATCTTTGCGAATGTAAGTCAGTTCATAAATGTCCTCAATTCCACGGGACGCTTTGAAAACGAGGGCCTGAAATCCCGGTGTGATGGAGGTGGCGAGCTCAGTACTCAATTCCGCGGCCCGCGCTATCACCTCCAGCGGATCAGAAATATCGGCCGGGGTGATTTTGTTGACGACGTCCACCGCGGCATAACCGAGCATGCGTTCAGCGCCCACGTTGAAGATTTGAATCACCCCATGTTCGTCGGTAGCGATGCTGGAAAAGTTGGCGCTGTTGAAAATGGCTCTTTGCAACGCGCCGGCTTTGAGCAAATCCTCTTCCGCCTGTTTGCGCGCGGTGTTGTCGGTGCCAATTAATAAATACCCGATAATTCCACCGTGCTCGTCCCGCAGCGCAGTCACGGAGACGACGGCCGGAAACCGGCTGCCATCTTTGCGGATGTAAGTGAGTTCGTAGATGTCCTCGATGCCGCGCGAGGCCTTGAAAACGAGGGCCTGAAAACCGGGGGAGATGGAAGTCGCCAATTCGGCGCTTAGTTTCGCGGCGCGGGCAATGACTTCCTGCGGGTCCGAAATATCCGCCGGCGTGATTTTGTTGACCACGTCCTCGGCGGCGTAACCAAGCATCCGCTCCGCGCCGACATTGAAAATCTGGATCACCCCACGTTCATCGGTGGCGATGCTGGAGAAATTGGCACTATTGAAAATTGCTGCCTGTAAGGCGCCCGCCTTGAACAGCACTTGCTGGCGCCGAACCTCCGTGTTTCCCGCAATGGTGCCTGGCTCCGCGTCCAGGAGCATTTCGGGTTTCATGTCTTAATGATGTTCTCCTGTCCGCTGAGACATTCTTTCAGGCAGGCCAGCACCTCGGGGAGCACGAGGGGCTTTGCCAAAAAACGTTCGCCGCCTATGAGCCCACCGCCGGCGTTCACTTCTGCTTTCGTGACCGTGGCTGTTAAAAACACGATCGGGATCCCTTTCAATGTTGGGCTCGTCTTGAAACGCGCCGCCAATTCTCCGCCGTCCACGCCGGGCATCATCACGTCCAGCAGAATCAGGTCCGGTTTGAATTGCTCTCCCGCAGCCAGCGCGGTCCGGGAGTTGTTTTCCTCCTTAACCACGTAATCGTTGCGTTCGAGGTAGGTTTTCAAAAGCTGCGTGTTTTGCGCCTGGTCGTCCACAACGAGGATGCGTTTAGCGGGAGTGGTTGTCATATGTTACGATCTTTTTTGCTGGTTCTTTGTTTGCGCGGGGAAAGTTATTAGACTGGGAGCAGGTGCCGATAGACGCACTCGAGCACATCCGGCAGGACGATGGGCTTGGCAAGGAACTGGTAGTTCCCAATTTTCCCTCCCACCAGGTCGACTTCCTGTCTCGTGATTTTGGAGGTTAGAAACACAATGGGAATGCCATTGAATGCCGGAGTAGCCTTGAAACGGGCCGCCAATTCTCGGCCATCGAGCTCAGGCATCAGCAAGTCGAGCAGAATTAAATCCGGTTTAAATTGCTCGGCAGCGGAAAGCGCCGCCGTGGAATCGTTTTCTTCCCGAACGACAAAATTTTTCCGTTCCAGGTAGGCCTTTAAAAGCTGCGTATCCTGAGGTTCGTCGTCGACCACCAGAATGCGTTTGTTTTCAGTTTCTTTCATATTTCAATTCCCTTGTTGGAAAAGCATTCCATCCCTCCGTGAGAGTAGCTGACGCCCCTGGACGAAAATACCTGGGGATGCACCACGGGGGAACTCCCCCAACCCTGCGATCCATGTGGACGGAAGGTGCTGGGCCAAAGCTGGGAGCGGGAGCGGAGGAATTTTCATGTTCACCCGCGCAAGGGGGAAACCCCCACCGGTTAATCCCGTCATACCTCCGCACGATTCTCCACGCTAAAGTTAGCGTCAGAGCGGGGAAAATTATGATACCAAATCACTCACGGTTTATTGAAGCGATTGCCGAGAAGAAAAAAGTGTCGGTGCGCTTTTTCTCGCTGGCAGATAATGGCGTTCTGGACCGAATCTGTGCGCCCATGGATTATGGCCCCGGAAGCGATGTCAAAGATGCGCGCAATCGCTACTTATTTTGGGATTACAAGGGGACGCCAGAAGGCAGTCACACCCTCAGCCTTTTGCCGCAACAGGTCCTGGACCTGCAGGTGCTGGGCGAAGTTTTTGACCCGGCACACTTTGGCGCCCAGACTGCGCCCTGGTTTATTCCCCGGAATTGGGTCTAGAGGATTCGGAAATAACTAACTACATTGGCTAGTACACCATGTACACAGATGACACAGATAGCTTTTTTTATCCGTGTCTCACCAAACCCTTGATTTCATTGCCTAGTACACACGTACACAGCAAAAACACGTATTTTAGGGGTGCCGGGGGGGAAAGTCTCCGCAATCTCAACCCTCAACTCTCAACCATTCTCTACCTGGAATGTTGCACTTGGGAAGGGAATGTTGCACCTGGCAGGCAAATGTTGCACCTAGGCGACGCGATGTTGCACCTGGAAAGCGCAGACAACCCTGATTCTATTGGTTTGTAGCAACGTTGCACCTGGAAAGGCGGTTTTCGGAGGGGGGCTGGGGGAAAGGTTCAATGTCACTGAAGTCTCCACCCCTCAAATCCAAAACCAAAATCAGAAATCGAAACACCATTTCCGATGAGCTTTCAAACTGAGCATGTGGTTTTAGGTAATTTCAACCGCTGACTAGGCGTGAACGAGGATTATACCCGCAGCGGTCTTTGACGAGTGAACAACAACGTCAGAGGTTGAAAGGACCGGAACAACGTGCTCAGGTTGAAAGGGATTCGGAAATAACTATATATGGTGTACGAGCACGGGTTGCCTGGTCGCGGTTCGTCGCGGTTAATCGCGCCTCATCGCGCTTAATCGCGGCCCATCGCGGTTCAGACATGTGCAACTCATCACCTCGGACACCACAAGACACCCGTCGGCTCGCTCCTAAAACCTACTCAAACCAAATAAAGGCTAATCAAACCCAATCAAAGTAAGTAAAAGTGAAATGTTTTTTTCTCGGCCTTGCCGGGTGGTCCGCATTTCTCACTCCTTGGTTTGCTTCGTCTACTTCGTTGCCGAAAATCCGCCCGTTTCCTGATTGGCCACTTCCTCCTTCGTTCATTTCGTTACCTTCTGTTCAAAATTTCCCTCAACCCCCTCCCTCAAATCTCAAATCAAAAATCGCAAATCGAAAATGAGATGGCCTTGCAACGGCTCTGCAACGACCTTGCAACGACTTATTTTGCGTAAATCATTGGTGACACGCCTCTGCAACGGCGCAACGACTTATTCCAGGGTCTCCGGGGGGGAGGTTCAGTTCAAACCCATTTCCGATGAGCTTTCAAAGTAAGCGCGTAGTTCCTGGAAATTTCAACCGCTGACTAGGCGTGAGCGAGGAGCATCCCCGCAGCGGGCTGTAACGAGCGAACAACAACGTCAGCGGTTGAAAGGGCCGGAACAACGTGCTCAAGTTGAAAGGGATTCGGAAATAAATGTCACGACCTTGTCACGGGTTTGTCACGACCTGTACCCGTATAAAACCCTTGATTCTATTGGCTTGTCACGACGTCACGACCTCCGGTAGGGGTCCCGGGGGGAAAGCCTTCAACGGGCTTCAATTCGTCCCGCGCATACACAAAAAGCCTCGGACGCGGCGCACACCCATCCGAACCAAACCCAAGCTATCCGAAACCATCCGAGGCTAACCGAGGTAAACCGAGGTTAACTATTTTTTTCGCGGCTCGGCGTTTCTCCCCATTTCCGATGAGCTTTTCGCCTTGGTCACTCAACCCCCAACTCTCAACCATTCTCTAGCTGGAATGTTACGCCTGGACCAAAAATGTTACGCCTGGGAAGTAACATGTTACGCCTGGAAAGTGCAGAAAACCCTTGATTCTATTGCTTTGTTACGACGTTACGACTAGGAAGCCGCTTTCCGGTGGGCTCCGGGGGGGGAAGGTCATGTGGTACTTAAAAGCCGCGTGACGGGTCGGTTTGTGGTCACTGACGATTAAACTAAATTAAGCCTACTTAAAGCTGCTTAAACCTAATTAAACCTAGTTAAACCAACATTTTTTATTCCATGAGTTCGGGTCGGCCAAAATTTCCCCGCCTCTCAAATCGCAAATCAAAAATCGCAAATCGAAACTCTATATATGGTGTACGAGCACGGGTTGCCTGGTCGCGGTTCGTCGCGGTTAATCGCGCCTCATCGCGCTTAATCGCGGCCCATCGCGGTTCAGACATGTGCAACTCATCACCTCGGACACCACAAGACACCATCAACCCGAGAAAGGACGCGTTCCGCCCGGGTCCCCAATTAAAGTCTTTCAACCCCGCCTCTCAAATCGCAAATAATGTCACTCCATCACTCCGCTCATGTTAATATTTCCTCCCTCATCGGCTCCCTCCCCGAACTCGTGCCCCGTTACCTGTTCGCTCATGTTAGAAAAGCAGTTCTGAATTCGTGAAATTCCTGTCTAGCAGCGTCCCTCAAATCGAAAATCAAAAATGACTTATGCCCTCACGTATACCAATAAGACACAACCTGGTGCGGCGTCCCCGCCGCCTGGCTAAACTCGGCGAGCCACTCTGGGCGGAAGTCGCCCGCATCCGTAAAGCAAACATAACGGTCAGTAAGAAATATGCCTTTGCCGCGTTCGTCTCTGAGTTCATCCGGACGGAAACTTCCCCGGCATTCAGGGCACGTCACCTTTGCGCCGCCAAAATCAATCTGCTCAAGCTGCGTCTCCTCGTCCGGACAATACAGCTTGTTCAACGGCTGCGATACATTAGCCAGGCAGTCGGGACAACGCGGTTCCAGCGGCGTGTCATCTTCAGGAACTATTGTGATGTGCGGATAAATAAAAATAACACAGCTATCGAACCCGGGCTCCCAGTCTTCCCGTGCCTTAAATGGCTCCAACGCCGAATCCCCGATGCCGAAAAATCCTTTTTGCCCAAACTCATCTTCAAGTACACAAACGATCTTCTTACTCAACAGGAAATCGGTCACTCGCCTGATATACTCCGCCTGCTTCGGCTCCGGATTCAGAGGCACCAGGTACGTATACGTATAGCTCACCGGCCCATCATATCAACAGGCCCGCATTCCCTCAACTGGCCGCACCTACGAGCGCGTAGCGGTCGCGCAATGGTATATCCGTTTGCTCCTGTTAAAAAATCCGGCAACACTCCTTAGTTCTCTTCGTTGCCTTCTGTTAAGAAATTTTCCTGCTCCTATCCGCTCAAAGTAAAATCGGAAATTCGTGGGAATTCGTGCCAATTCGTGTCACGCCCCCTCATTCGATATTTTGCATTCTTCAATCTGCATTTAGCTAGTTCGTGTCACGCCCCTTTCCCCGTCCCTCAAATCAAAAATCCAAAATCTAAAATCGAAAATAACTTCTATGTTAACTCAACTTTCGACCGTCAAAGACCCCCTCGCTGTCATCAGCTTGCTTCCAATCCGGCCTAATGCTAAAAACCAGAACCAACCCATGACCTTCAAAGCCAGAATCGCCTGGTTCATTTTAATCCTGGTCCTGTTGCTGCCATTCGCAAACATCGGCTCATACGTGGTCGTGGCTACTTTCCTCGGGGGCACCGCCGCCAACTGTAAAATTGTCGATGGAAGATATTTCTTCTTCAGCCACGGCAAGTATACCGAGGTGTCCCACGAAATTTACGAGTATAGCAAGATTCATGGATACGCAGTTGTGGGAATGATAGCGGTGTTCTTTCTCGCCCTTGCCGGAATCGGTTGCCTCAAGCTGCTTACTATCTTCCTGACCTGGAAAAATCGCTACCGCCGGCTGGAGTAAAACTTTTTACCCGGCACCCGCTTTCCGTCCGTGACTCCGTTACCTCGTCTTCTTTGTTAACGCTTTTGGAAAAAAGAAAAATGCAGTTCTGCGAATATCTCTGCGACCTCAGTTTGCTCCTGTTAAAAAATCCGGCAAGAGTCCTTAGTTCTCTTCATTCCTTCTCTGAAAATATTTCGAATCCCAGTCACTGAAATCCAATTCGTGTTAATTCGTGAAATTAGTGTCTAGCAGTGTCTCTCAAATCGAAACTCAAAAAATCTAAAATCGAAAATCCTTTATGTTGACCCAACTAACCACCGTCAAAGATCGCCTTGCGATCACAGTCACCACCTACGACACCCTCCTTACCAACGCCATCAAGGCCGTCTCCGATCGTTTCGACCAACTCACCAACCGCACCCTTTCCCGCACCGTCGATATCACCCAGGAATTCATCGCCGATGACACCGAAATCATCCTCTCGTGTTATCCCGTTGAAACCATTTCCAAATTCGAACTCAAATCCAACGAAACCGAAGGTTGGCTCGAACAAACCGGTGTGGACTACCTCATCCGAAATTCGTGTGTCGTTTCTCTCAACACTCGTCTCGGCACTGAGTATCAACAAGCACGCATTACCTGCACCGGCGGCTACGTTCTGCCCGGCGCTACTCCCGGTGCCGGCCAAACTGCCCTCCCCAACGACCTCGAACAAGCCGCCGTCGAACAAGTTGCCTACTGGTACCGCAACAAAGATGTACTCGGCCTCATCCGCAACTGGCCCAGCGGCGGCACCTACCAGGTCTTCCGCAACGCCGAACTCCTCCCCACCGTCGAAGCCACGCTCAAAACCTATGAGCGCTGGGTCATCTAACTCGTTTCTGGCTCACCAATATGCGGTTCGGTTTCCAGTTGCGGTTCCGCACAGTCGGAGCACACTCGCGATGGAGCACGGAGTTATGCTGAAAGCCCCAATAGCCAGGAAACGGCTCGTCTTGCTTTTTGTGGCCGGGAGTGTCGTGTTGGCAGCTCTGCTTATGCTGTCTCTAAGGAGAGACCTCGCCGAGCCAGTGTATAATGGACATAGGCTTTCGTATTGGTTGGAATGCGACAACCTCGATCCCACTTACATACGCGGTGGTTTACAGCCGAGTAAAAACGAGCGCACCGCGAATGAGAGACGGCAGGTCTTTGATTCTATCGGTCCGGAAGCTCTCCCTTGGCTGAATCGGGGATTAGAAGATTTTATTACTCGGAAGAAGTTCCGAAGCGCCACGCACATATATGTCGATATTCACAGCGGAGACTGGGGGCTCACGCGGGAACCATGGACTCAGAAACCAATCTACGCTTGTTACAACACAATGAACTTGCTCTCAAAATTGGCTCCCGGAACTGCTTACGAGCGCAAGGCGGCAAGTTTAATCTCACAGGTACCCAATTTCCGCGGGGGATTCCTGGAATATCAAATCTTTCTTTTGTCGCATTTTACCAATTGTCCTTCGATAGTAATTCCGGTGCTGCTGGCCGATCTTACCAACTCATTCACACTGGAGGACAGTATTAATGCTCTTGGCATATTTTCGGAGCAGGCGACGCCCAAGCTCTATCAAATGGCTCTGGCTGAAACGGGTTCTGTGGTTAGCGCCAGCCAGGCATTGAAAGAGGTAAATAGAGAAGCTTACTCGAGGATGCGAAAGGAGAAGCACTACGGCCTCGGAATGCGATAGCCCAATTTTTACCATGAACTGGAAAAATCAGTGGACGAGATTTTGGGTCGCCGGGTTGGCAGTTTTGCTGGTGACACTTGGGTTTTATCTTTTTGTGCCGAGTTCCTCCGTGGAGATTCTCGGTGATGTGCAGTTATCGAAAGCAGAAGTGCAGGGCTTAAAGAAAGCTCTATGGAAAACCAAAGCCGCGGACATCCTGGGTCCGCGAGGGTATTGGAACTTTTCCAAAGTGCCGGTGTTCTTAAAGGAGAGATTCACACACCCAATTAAGGGAATATTTATTTCGCATCAGGGCGGTGTGGTGGCCATAAAGCTGGGCCTTTCTCAACAGCACGGAAAATCGAGCGATGAGATGTATCTTGCCCTCAAACGTCCAGAGGGCTGGTGGGTGCCCAGTAAGATTCCGCCAGCGCTCGGGCCGCTATCCGGACGCACTCCACCAATCCCGCAAATTACGGAGAGCATGCGTTTGGGTAATCCTCATTACGATGCTGGCGTCTTGTCTTTTGATCCCTGGTTCGACTATCCCACCGGTCGGGAGCGTGACTGGCGCGGAAATCAGTGAGGTCGGGCAAATGGTGCGACAGGCCCGGGCACGTGAATTTCTTTGCGAATTACGATGGCAAAACTGGCAAAGATTACCGGTGGTAGTAACCCAGTTTTTTTGTCACCCGGCCGACCGGGTTCAGGTGATTTCAAACGATATGATTTGCGTTTATACCTGGCGTAAAAAGGGAGGAACATCGGTTGGCCATTGTTATGCGAGGCGTCCAACCGGCTGGACACTCGTCGTGGAAATCTCGATGGGACGAGTGCCGATTCCTCATTTCCAATCAGTGCGCGTGCCCCAGGGAAATAGGATACGTATTTTTCATGAAGCAATAAAATGAACGGAGGTGTTTATATGAATTTGAACGAACCAGAGATTGTGCGAGCTATGTTTTTTAAACGATGAACCTGAAGAACCCACGGACGAGATACTTGATCGTTGGCGTGGCGGTGCTGCTCCTTGTCGGATTTGGTGTTTTCTGCTTCCTGCACTTTTCGGCTGAACCGGTCATTACCGGAGACTTACCCCGGGAGGAATGGCCAAAGGTCCAGGTGGCGGTACGGCATGCGCGACTACAAAGGGTCATGGGAGCCTTACGAAATTGGAGATGGCAAAAATTGCCAAATCTTTTAGCCGATTGCGTAGGACGGCCGATTGTGCGGAGTGAGAGTTTCTCGAGCGATTGTATTTTGGTGGAAGCCAGAGATAAAAAGGGAAGATCGGCGATTTGTTATTTTCTGGTCAGGCGCGGAAACAATTGGGTGGTCGTGTCGGAAATGTGGCAGGGACCGAGTAATTCGCCACCAATATTTTCGCCATCGAATGCGAACCAGGGGAAACAAAACGTTTATGAATGAAAAATTTTCTCCATCCGAACTATCAGCCATTTATTCCGACAATGAGTGGGAACGCAGGGTTGGCTTGAGGGCGGAAAAGGGAATGATATTACTGGAAAGGGTGTGCTCCGGATAATTACTCCAGTCGCGGTAAAGGGTGGCGAGGGTAAGGATGAGTTGATCGAGGTTGCAGGGTTTCTCGAGCACGAGCTTGGCGCCAAGTTGGTTGGCTTCGTGCAGCGATTTTGCGGGTGAGCCGGTCAGCACAACGATGGGAAGATGGCTCAGGGCAGGGACCGCGCGGACGTAACGGAGCAGATCGAGGCCGTGCGCGCCGCCACGCAGATGGAGATCGAGGAGAATGAGGTCGGGCAGCCGGTGTTTTCCCAAGGAAGCACTGCAGGATTCGAGGTGAGCGATGGCGGCCTCGACCGAGTGAGCCACTTCCCATTCGATAGGAATACCGGCGTGTGCGGATGCGGCCTGGAAAAGCGTCTGGTCATCGCGATTATCCTCTACATGCAGGACGAGCAGCGGCCTGAAATTCATGGCGTCGGCCGGAGTAGACGAACGCTTGGTATGAGGCATGGCGCATCGTGAGGCGTTGCCGAAATTTAGGCAATAGTTTGTTATTAGATATTTCCCTGGGGTGTTCACCTACCTTCGTGCAGCGCGAAGAAAAGTTTGATTTGAACCCGGATTTGAGGAGAGTGGGCGGCGTGAGATGTGCACAGCGGGTGAAATGACGTATGACGCGAACAGCGGAAATTCCAGGTAGTGATGGGAGCTCCGACCCTGGACCGCTCGCGATGCCCGAGCCGAGGCGGTTTCGCGTCTTTCATGTGAATGACAGCACGGATGACCAAGTGATTTTTCAAGCGGCGTGCCGAAGGGCGCAGGTGCCGTTTGACTGGCATGTGACGGATTCCGCAGTAAAGGGGATTTCCTATTTATCCACGCTGCTGCAGCAGGCGGGGACGATCCCGGTTTGTTGGCCGGACCTGATCGTGCTGGATATTGTGATGCCGCTGACGAGCGGGTTTGAGGTGCTGCAGTTTATTCGCCAAACACCGGAGCTGAAGCGGCTGCCGGTGGTTATGTTTACCGGAGATGGATTTGAAAAAACGCGACAGACTTCGCTGCAGCTCGGTGCCAGCCTGCACCTGATCAAACCCACACAATTTGACGAAATTGTGGCGATCGCAAAAATGCTGCATGCGATGCTGCAGGGATGGACGGCGGAAGGCGGGACGTCGGGCCGCTGAACCTCAGGTCGTGCGCAGGCGGGTGAGCAGGCCGGAGAAGCGGGTCTGCAAACGGTTGTTGGCGATGGCGAGCGAAGCGGCTTTTTTCTGGCCGATGATGATGACGAGTTTTTTGCCGCGGGTGACGGCGGTGTAAAGCAGGTTGCGTTGCAGCAGCATGTATTGCTGGGTGGCAAGGGGGATGACGACCACGGGAAATTCCGAGCCCTGCGATTTGTGGATGGTGATGGCATACGCCAGGCCCAGTTCATCGAGCTCGCCGAACTCGTAAGTGACGAGACGTTTATCGTATTGGACACTCAGTTCTCGCTCGGCGGGGTCGATTTTTGAGACCTGACCGATGTCGCCGTTGAAAATTTCTTTATCATAATTGTTCTCGGTCTGAATGACTTTGTCGCCCACGCGAAAGATTGTGCCGAATTTTTCGACGGAAGGGTCCTCCGCCCGGGAGGGATTGAGCTGGGTTTGGAGGCGCAGGTTCAATTCACGAATGCCGAGGGAGCCGCGGTTCATGGGGCAGAGCACCTGGGTATCGCGCACGGGATGGAAACCGAATTTTTTGGGAATGCGATTTTTGACGACGTCCAGCAGCGTATCGATGATGGCGTCCGGTTGGTCGCGCTCGATGAAATAGAAATCCGAATCGATTTCTTTTTCGGGGATTTCGGGCAGGAGGCCTTCGTTGATGCGATGGGCATTGGTAATGATGTGGCTGTTGGCGGCCTGGCGAAACACTTCTCGCAGGCGGGCGACGGGGAGAATATTGCTTTCGATGAGGCTCTTCAAAACGCTGCCGGGACCGACCGAGGGGAGCTGGTCGACATCACCGACGAGGAGGAGATTGCCGCTGCGGGGCAGAGCGGAAAGCAAGTGGCTAATGAGGGACATGTCGAGCATGGAGCTTTCATCTACGACCAGCAAATCGCACGGAAGCGGATTGGAGGAGTTGCGCAAGAAGCGGCCGGTGCCAGGGGCAACTTCGAGCAGGCGATGGACGGTTTTGGCTTCCATGCCGGTGGTTTCGGAGAGGCGCTTGGCGGCGCGACCGGTGGGAGCGCAGAGGAGGCAACGGACTTTCTTGGCGGTGAGGATGAGCAGGATGGCATTGACCAACGTGGTTTTGCCCACGCCCGGGCCGCCGGTAATAATGAGGGCGCGACTGGTGAGCGCCTGCTGCAAGGCCTGACGCTGAGTGGGGGCCAGTTGCTTTTGAGTCCGGGCTTCGCACCAGGCGACGGCTTTTTCAAAATCGATGGGCGGGTAGCCGGGAGCGGCGCCCTTGAGCACCATGGCTTTGATGGAATCGGCGACGGTTTCTTCCGCGCGTTTGAGCCAGGGCAAATAAATAAATTCTTCATCGCCAACCTGTTCGTGAACGAGTTCCTGATCCTGCAGAGTGCGGGCGACGGCGGAATCGATGAGCGTGAAGGGAATGTCGAGCAGTTGGTGGGCGGCTTCTTTGAGGTCGTTGCTGGGCAGCGCGCAATGGCCCTGACCCATGGCTTCCTGGAGGACGTGACTCAGGCCGGCACAGGCGCGGAGGAGTGATTCGTGCGGGATGCCGATTTTTTGGGCGATTTGATCGGCGGTTTGGAAGCCGATGCCGTGGATGTCGCGGGCGAGGCGATAGGGGTTTTCGCGAACGGCTTTGATGGCGTTCTCGCCGTAGGTTTTGTAGATGCGCACGGCGCGACTGGTACTCACGCCGTTCGAGTGCAGGAAAACCATGATATCGCGAATGACTTTTTGCTCGGCCCAGGCATTTTTGATGAGCTGGCGGCGCATAGGGCCGATGCCTTGAACGTCCTGGAGGCGGCCGGATTCCGATTCGATGATGTGGAAAATTTGCTCGCCGAATTTGGCGACGAGTTTTTTGGCGTAGACGGGGCCGATGCCTTTGACCATGCCACTGCCGAGATATTTTTCGATACCTTCGCGGGTGGTGGGGGCAGAGCTGCGGAGGAGATGGGCTTTGAACTGAAGGCCGAACTCGCGATCGCGGATCCAGCGGCCCTCGGCGGTGAGCCATTCGCCAGCGCTGACAGAGGGCAAGGACCCGACGACCGTAATTTCATCGCGGTGGTTTTTCGCTTTTACTTTAAGGACGGAGAATCCGTTCTCTTCGTTGAAGAACGTGACTCGTTCAATCAACCCCGATAAGGATTCAGGCTGAGTATCCGTTTGCAAGTGGAGGAAAAATAGCGGAAATGCGGAACGAAAACACCGAAAAGAACGCAGGCGCGAAAAAAGGAGCGATTAGGCAGCCGGGGCATTCTTCCGCTGCATTAGGGAGGCGAGACCGGCCTGGACTTCGGCGACGGGCAGATTGCCTTCTTCGAGTTCGGCCTCGCTGCGAGTCAGGAGCCGTTGGTAAAAGGAGATGCCGAATTCCAGGACGGCGGGATTCGCCGACTCCAGCTCCATGACGGAAAAGAGGGAATCCTCGCCTTTGCCAAATTGTTTGGTTTGTTCGTAATACTGCATGAGACGGACATGAGTGGTCGGAGGAATTTCGTCCGCAGAAAGCCGGGCAACAAATGCGTCAACGCGCGGGACGAATTCGGGAATATCGGCGGCGACATCGCGGGCAATTGCATCCAGGAGCAGATGCAGCCCTTTCAGGTGGAGAGAGCGAGCGCGGGTGGAGTCCTCCTGTTGCTCGGCAAGATCGCCGGCTTCCTGAAGCAGGGTACAAAGGATGAGACTTTTCTCACGAACAGCCAGGGTGTTTTCGGTGCGAATTAGAATGGCGAGGAGCTCCGTTTCGCTGAGTCGAACCAGATCGTCTGGCGTTAGGCCGGTTTGATGTTTGAATTCCTCCTCAATGGAAGCGCGGGCTTCTTCCCACTTTTTGGCTTTTTTGAGCGAACGTATTCGGCTGAGTGCCTCCGCGAATTCCTGAATCATCCGCAAGACATAATCACGGCGAATCATTCGCTTTACCCGATGAACGGGCTGGAAAAACCGAATTAGCGGCCGTGTCCGCCGCCGCCACCGCCGTGGCCGCCACCACCACCATGTCCACCGGAGAAGCCACCACCGCCGCTACGGCCGCCACCGGAGAATGCAGCATGTCCGCCGGAGAATCCACCGCCGCTGCGGGCGCCACCGGAGAACCCTGCCCTCGCGCCGGAGAAATTTCCAGCAGGAGCAAATCCTGCGCGAGTGCCTGTGAAGCCCTGGCGACCGGAGTAGCCGGCTTGCGCCAGGCCTCCGCCCATTCTGCCGTTAACAGTGTTGCCGTTATATCCGGCGTGCATCACCGCGCCGTTATTGTGACCACCGTTATTATAATTATTATGCCCGTAATTGTTGTGACCGTAGGAGCCGTTATGGCCATAAGCATAGAGGCCGTGGCCATAGCCATAGTGGCCGTAATGGCCATAGTGACCATAATATCCGTAACCGTAGTAGGGATAGCCGCAGTAGCCATATCCATAATAAGGCCAACCAAAAGAGAACGAAACCGGCCAACCGTAATAGCCGCCGTAACTGAAGTAGGGGTAAGAATATGAAGAAGCGTAATAAGGATAATAACTATTATCGTAGTAGCCGGCGTCACTTGGGGCGGAAGTAGAATAGGCGGGGTAAGCAGGATCCGTGGGGCCCTGAATACTGGTGCCATACCCAGAAGACATCGGCGTCATCGGAGCGGTTTTCGCTTGCTGTTGCTGACTCCGCACCTCGACATTGTGCTTCAACATGCTCGTGAGAATTTCGGAATCAACGCCGCGGTCTTTGAGCGCGATGATGTCCGAGGCATTGAGTGTGAAAGTCGTGTGGGAGTTTTGGATGAAGGCCGTGATGACGGCTTTATCAACGCCGGCGTCCACCATCTTGACCACTTCATCGACCGAGCTGCTTAACGCATGTTGCGACAGAGCAGTGGCCCCCGGAGCACCCGCCGTGACCGTGGCCTGACCTGCAACGGTGACGGCGCGCGAAGGAAGCGCACTCACCGCCAGGGCGGCGCAGATGGAAAGAATAGAGGTTGCCGAAAAGGGAGAGAAGGACGCGGAGAAGATTTTCATAACCGGTTGCTGTTGTTGCTACTTATGGTACTCTTGTGTGTTTTGACGCTTTGTCAAGGAAAAGCATTCATTTCGGTAAGGTGAGGCAGCAACAAGAAAAGCCTACGTTTGGGCAAGAATGGCGAAGTAAACTATTGCTGTGCACGTTATTACGTTCGCTGAACGTTTGAGCAGTTCATTCAAGCGAAAGGGAACACGTGAAAACATTTGGACTCGGTTTAGTGCTGGTGGCCATTTTTTTGAACGCCTCACCGGGCAACGGCGCTGAGACAGGGAATTCGACGCGCGATTTCATGCGGCAGAAGCTGGGCTATACGCAAGGCGTCCTGGAGGGAATCACTCTGGAAAAGTATGAACTGATCATTACTAATGCGACGTTGCTGCGGAACATGAGTCAGACGAACGCGTTTTATGTTTTAAAAAATGCGGAATATCTGCAGAGGATTACGAACTTTCAGAGCAGCGTGGATGCGCTTTCCCAGGCGGCGAGGGCAGGCAATCAGGACCGGGCCGCGGGCGCTTATTCGCGCGTGATGCAAAGCTGCATTGAATGCCATAAATATTTTCGGCGAGACCAGTTTGTGAAGCGCCATTCGGCAACGCCCTGACAGGAGGAGCTTGATTTTGGGAAAATCTGCTGCAGGCTGCGAGAATGGACCTGCTGGGAAAGAATATGATCGGCGGTGAGTTTTCGGCGCGAGGCTCACGAACTTTCAGAGCGACGAATCCAACGACGGGAGAAGCACTGGAGACGGTCTTTACCGAGGCGAACGAGGCAGAGATTGGGGCGGCAACGGCGGCAGCGGAAAAGGCTTTTCAGATTTACAGCCGACAGACGCCCGAGCAAATCGCGAAGTTCCTGGAGAAAATTGCGGAAGAAATTCTGGCTTTAGGAGAGGGGCTGTTGGAAATGGCACACGCTGAAACGGCACTGCCGATGGCCAGGCTGACGGGGGAGCGAGGGCGGACGATAAACCAGATAAAAATGTTTGCGGAGTTGGTGCGCGAAGGATCGTGGCTGGAGGCAAGCATTGATCGGGCGCAGCCGAATCGCGCGCCGCTGCCGAAACCGGATTTGAGGAAGATGTTAATTCCGCTGGGGCCGGTGGCGGTGTTTGGAGCGAGTAATTTTCCCTTGGCATTTTCGGTGGCAGGGGGAGACACGATTTCTGCGCTGGCGGCGAAAAATACCGTGGTGGTGAAAGGTCATCCGGCGCATCCGGGAACTTCGGAGTTAGTGGCGGGTGCGGTGCAGCGGGCCGTGCGGGCGATGCAGATGCCTGCGGGAACGCTCTCGCTGATTCAAGGCACAAGCAACGAGGTAAGTTTGCAGCTCGTGTGCGCGAAAGAGATCAAGGCGGTGGGATTCACAGGGTCGTTGCGAGGCGGGCGGGCTTTGTTTGATGCGGCGGCGGCGCGGCCGGAACCGATTCCGGTGTACGCGGAGATGGGCAGCACGAATCCGGTATTTATTTTACCTGGCGCTTTGGAAGCAAACGGTGCAGCCATCGCGGAAGGGCTAGTGCAGTCCGTGACGGTGGGTGTGGGGCAATTTTGCACGAACCCCGGGCTGGTCTTTGGACTCGAAAATGAATCCCTGAAATCAATGATCAAAAAGGCGGGCGAGCTGATGGCAGTGGTGCCGCCGGCGCCGATGCTGAATCCCTCCATTTGCCAGCGTTTCAGTGATGCGGTCGCCCAAACGGGAAGTTTAATGGGGGTGACGCTAGCGGGCACTACGAAGCTCGAGGCCAAGGCGGGGCAAGGTTCGGCGCGGCTGTTCAGCACGACCGCCGAAATATTTTTGAAGCAACCGGAGTTGCATGAGGAGATGTTCGGGCCCGCCAGTATCATTGTGACCGCCAAATCAACGGCGGAACTGGAGAACATCGCACAACATCTTCCGGGGCAACTTACGGCCACTATCCATGGCACGCCAGCCGAGCTGGAAAAAAATCAGCGGCTGATTTCCATTCTGCAAAGTAAAGTTGGACGATTGATTTTCAATGGGTTTCCCACGGGTGTGGAGGTGTGTCCCTCGATGCATCATAGTGGGCCTTACCCGGCGAGCACGGACGTGCACTTTACATCGGTGGGCACGGCGGCAATCAAGCGATTTGCGCGCCCGGTGTGTTTTCAAAATTTTCCGCAAGCAGCCCTGCCGCCGGAACTGCAGGACAACAACCCGAGGAAGATTTGGCGGATCATCGATGGTCAGTTTACGCGCGGCAGCGTGGGAGATGGTGCGCCGGTCGCTTGAACAAGGGCCCGGTGTTGGGGTAAGGACCTGAGTGCTGTTGGCACGGAGGGGAATTAAGCTGAGCAGGTTCCGCTCTTAAGCGAAGCCCCGGCGTGCTTCGGATCAGGAGGAACCACAGAAATGAATCGCGACATCAGGCAGTGGCTGAAATCCTTCACGCTCGAACTGGTGGTCTATGCGGTATTGGTAGTCGGTTATTATTTCCTGGTACTGCACCTGGTGGGGGATTGGTTGAACCGGGTTTTTCACGCGAATCGACCGGTATACGCGGGAGTGGCTCTCGGGCTTATCATTATTCAGGGCGTGGTTTTGGAAGGGTTGACCCGGTGGTTGCTGCGGTTGATCAAGCCGGATTCGGAGGATGAATGATTTTCCCGATCTCCGGCACGCACCTTCCTCCGTTGGTCCTGATCGGCATTGGTTTTGTGGTCGGAATATTGGGAGGATTCTTTGGAGTGGGAGGGAGCTTTCTGGCGGGGCCGGCGCTTTATGCTTTGGGGGTGCCCATGAACTTTGTGGTGGGAACGGACTTATCGCACATCGTGGGCAAATCGATTGTCGCGGCGCGGAAACATCGCACTCTCGGAAATATCGACATGAAATTGGGGTTGTTTATGGTCACGGGCACCATTGCCGGAGTGGAAACGGGCGCGCAGGTTATTCAATGGCTCAAAAAGACAGCACATGTGGATATTGCGGTAGGGGTGACTTTCATCATCATTCTGCTCGGGATTTCTGGATTTATGACCTGGGAGAGTTTGACGCTTTTGCGCCGGCAACGTTCGCAGCGGCGGAGTGTGCCAAAGGCAGGAAAGGGTGGACATCCATCCCGCACAGATAAAACAGCGGCTGACCATTTTGTCCGGAAAATTCACCGGCTGCCGTTGCCGCCGTATGTAAGCTTGCCGGTTTCGGGTATTGAACGGGTTTCGCTCTGGGCGATTTTATTAGTGGCGTACGGCGGGGGATTTTTCAGCGGATTTCTGGGAGGCGGGGCTGGTTATATTCGAATGCCGTGCCTGATTTATGTGCTGGGAATTCCAACTCATATTGCGGTGGGAACGGATCTCTTCGAAATCATTATTTCGGCGAGTTACGGTACCATCACCCATGCGATTAAAGGCAATGTGGATATTCTCATTGCGCTGGTCATGCACACGGGTGCCGCGATCGGGGCGCAAATTGGGGCAACGCTCACGCAGTTTTTTGCCGGGCAGAAAATTCGGATGGCTTTCATTCCGTTACCTTTGCTGGGTGTGGTGATTATCCTGCACGGGTTGTTAACTGGTCATCCGGCAAAATAAGCCAAGTCATGAACATGCTGCTATGTAGTGATGGTTCGGAGCAGGCAGAGCGAGCGGTGCGCCTGGGCGCCGCGATTGCGGGCGGTGCGCAGGCTCAAGTGACATTGCTGGGGATTGTGGAAAACCCGGCCGATTCGAAGCCGTTGCTGGCGGCGCTGCAACGGAGCCAGCATTATCTGCAGGAGCGCAAAATTGCGTATGAGCTGGTCAGCACATCGGGTCAGCCGATTGCGGAGATAATGAAACGGACGGAGGAGAATCATTATGACCTCGTGGTGATCGGCGCTCCGCGAAAACAGGCCGGCGGACGATTTTGGGTAGCGTCTAAGGCTTACAAAATTATTAAAGAAATCAAACCTCCGGTGCTGAGTGTTTCGGGGAAGAATACGACGCTCAAGCGGATTCTGATTTGCAGCGGAGGAAAGGGATATATTGAGCCGGCAGTGCGGCTCACGGCGGAAATTGCGAAAGCGGTCGGGGCGGAGGTTACCTTACTGCATGTCCTGCCGGAGTTGCCGGCAATTTACTCAGGGCTGCCCCGACTGGTGGAGTCTTCGGCGGCGATCCTTAACTCGGGGTCAGAGCTGGGAAGAAACCTGAGGCAGGAAAAAGAGATGCTGGAATCCTTTAACATCATTACGGACGTGGTGGTGCGACAAGGGGCTGTTCTCGAGGAGATTCTGCGAGAAATTCACGTGGGCAAATACGATATGGTAGTGACGGGCTCGGCGCTTAGCCGCAGCCTGCGCACATATGTTTTGGGGGACATTACCCGGGAAATTGTGAATCGCATCGGTTGCGCTGTGCTGGTGGTGCGCAGTCATCGGCAGCCGCGCCGCCCGATATTCAGTTTTAAAATGTTATTAGGCCGGCGCATTACGAAATAGGCAATTTGTGATTTTTCTGTCAGGACAGATGTCGCGCCGTTATGCTGCGACGCTTCATGGCTCCGTTAACACATCTGCTGACCAGTTGGGTTATCGGCGCCACCTTGACCGATAATCCGAGGGACTGCCGATTGGTGACGCTTGCCGGTGTGCTTCCTGATCTTGATGGGCTTGGCCTGGCGGTTGATCTATTTAATCGATTCGTGAGGCATCATCCGACCAATTATTACCAATATTATCATCATTATCTTTTGCACGGAGCCTTCGGAGCGGTGGTAGTCACATTGCTGCTGACGTGTTTCGCGCGGAGCTATTGGCGCGTGGCAGTGCTGAGCTGTGGGTTGTTTCACCTGCATTTGCTTTGCGATTTGGTGGGTTCGCGCGGGCCTTCGCCGGAGGATCTTTGGGCAATATTTTATTATGGGCCGTTTGATAAGGATCCGATGTGGATTTGGAAAGGGCAATGGCCTTTGGATGCGTGGAGGAACCGGCTGCTGACGCTGGCAGTTTTTATTCCGGCACTTTGGTTGCCGCTGCGGCTCGGATATTCTGTGGTCGGTGTGTTCAGTCGGAAGGCGGACCGGGTATTTGTAGAGACGTTGCGTGGGTGGCGCGCCAAGCTGGAGCAAAGATTTCTGAAGGTCAGGACCTGACGAACGCACGCTACGTTCTTGCGCCGGCCGAGCAAGAAGTCTTTTATTCCCGAGATGTCATTGCCGTATAAGGTTGCGACGCTGCTTTATTGCTTCAACCACCGAAATGAGGTCTTACTCATGGAACGCACGCAGGAACCGAACCTGGGCTTGTGGAGTCCTTGTGGTGGGAAGTTGCACACGGATGACGGGGAGTCGCCTTATGCCTGCGCTTGCCGCGAAGCCCAGGAGGAACTTGGGTTGATTATAGGCATCCAGGATTTGCATTTGACGGGCATCGTGACCGAGCACGGTTATGAAGGGCGGGCGCACTGGTTATTATTTTTATTTGAGGTTAAACGCAGACTTGCAGAAGTTCCACCGGTGCACCGCGAAGGGAGATTTGAGTTTTTTACACCGGAAGCGCTGGAAACTTTGAGGATTCCGAAAACGGATTTGGAGTCGCTGTGGCCTCTGTTTTGGAAACATCGCGGGGGATTTTTTGCGGCGCATTGTCGGTGCCTTTCGGAAAGCAGTAATGTGTGGAGCGTTGAGGAATCAATTGTGCGATAGCCTATGGAACAACCGATTATTGACCTCCAAAGCGATCATTATTTCATGGGGGAAGCGCTGCGGCAGGCAGCCAGGGCCTATGAAGCGGAGGAGGTTCCGGTAGGGGCCATTGTGGTGAAGGAAGGGCGGGTCATTGCGCGGGCGTTTAACCAGGTGGAAATGTTGAAGGACGCGACGGCGCATGCGGAGATGCTCGCGGTCACTCAGGCGGAGGAGGCGGTGGGGGATTGGCGGCTGAACGAGTGCACGCTTTACGTAACGAAAGAACCCTGCCCGATGTGTGCCGGGGCGCTCGTGCACGTGCGGATGGGCCGAGTGGTGTTTGGCGCGAGTGATGTTAAAGCGGGTGCAGCAGGCAGCGCCATGAACCTACTGCATTTTCCGACATTGAATCATCGCACGGACATTACTGCAGGTGTGCGGGAACCTGAATGTCGGGCGCTGCTGCAAACATTTTTTGCGGAGCAACGAGCCAGGAATAAAGGAGGCCCGGTTGACGGAAGTCAATAAACGCAGACTTAGCTGACGGCCAGGAGCGAAACTTTTTCACCCTCGTGATTGCGGGCGGTGCCATGCGCTTTGGCATCGAGCATCGGTTTGCCATCCACGATATAGCGATAATGATGATGGCCGTGAGTCAGCGGCACCTGAATGGTCCATGCGCCGTCAACCTGGCGTTTCATAGGGTGCGACGAAGGATCCCAATCATTAAAATCTCCCGTGAGGAAAACTTCGCGAGCGTCCGGAGCGACGCATACGAAATTAACCGGTTTGGCCATTTTCTTTGCTGAATAACGATCGGGTGAGAAGAACGACGAGGCTTGCTGCATGTGATTTGCTCTACAAAAAAATTCTGGAGCAAATATACCGGCGCCCTGCTGGTTTGCAAAAAAAATAGGAGCGCGGAACGGGAGGTTTTACCCTGGCAAACGCAGGGTAAAGGTAGAACCCTTGTTTCTTTCGCTCGTGACGGAAATGATGCCGCCATGCGCTTCGACAATGGCTTTGCTGATGGACAACCCCAAACCGGCTCCTCCGGTTGAACGGGACTTGTCGGCTCGGTAAAAACGTTCAAAGACGTGTGGGAGATCGAGTTGGTCGATGCCTACGCCGGTATCGGCCACCTCCAGGACGGCGAATCCATCCTGTTTTTTGGTCGCGAGAGCAACCCGGCCATTTGGCTGGTTATAAGCGATCGCGTTCATCAATAGATTAGTTATCACTTGCGCGATTCTACCCGCATCGGCCCGGCATTCGGCTGGTTCCAAAGTGGATGTTAATTCTATTTTGGCTTGTTCGGCGAGCGGTCGAACCTGCTCTGCACATTCGCTGGCAATTTTTGCCAGGTCCACCGTGGCCCAGGAGAAGCTCTCCTGGCCGGCATCCAACCGGGCTAATTCCAGCAAGGACTCGAGCAGGCGTTTCATCCGTTGCGCCGCGCGCTGGCAGGCCTCGAGAGCTTCGCGGTATTCCGGTGCAGAACGTTCCCGAGTTAGTGCGCTTTGGGTCTGCGTCAACAGCACGGCAACGGGTGTGCGCAATTCGTGGGCGGCATCGGCGGTAAAATGCTTCTGTTCAGAAAAGGCGGACTCGAGCCTGGCGAACGTGGAGTTGAGCACGGTAGCCAATCGGCCAAGCTCGCTTTCTTTATGGGAGGTATTGATACGTTGAGAAAGATCTCCTTCGGCAATGCGAACGGCCGCGGCGCCGATTTCGTCGATAGGTTTGATAACGCGAGAGGCGTTCCACCAGCCTCCAGCCAAACCGAGCAGCAGCACGCCACCACCAACTCCCGCGAGCCAAATTCCTGAGCGCTGCAATTCGTCGATTTCAACGGAGACGTTTTTACCAACCAGGAGCGTTTCGCCGCCGGGGGTAAGCAGCACAGTCTCCCGGTTTCTTCCGCGCAAGACGGGCTGCTGCAGGCCAGGGCGTCCGGGTTTGATCTCTGCCAGGCCAATCAATGGGGCATTGGTGCTCTTCGACAACTCTTGTTGATCCCGGCGCCAAATTCGAAAATAAAATTCTCCCTTTTCCGTGTCCTCAAATAAATTTGCGAGCCGTGGAGGCAAATGGAACTCCTGCGGCCCGAGATTCGGCCGGCCTGGGAAATCTCCTTCGCCTCGCTGCATGTCGGGGTAAGGGCGCTCAGGGCGGGGTCGTCCGGGAAAATTTTGATCGCGCGGGGACGGCTCAGGCAATCGTTCCTGCGAATTCGGGAATCCAGGAGGGCCCTGGCGCGGGCGAGGGCCTCTCACAACATTGGCTAGCTCAGCCATTCGCCTTTGCAGCTCCTCATCTGTTTGGCGGAATTGCCGTGCTCTTTGCAATTGGAAGACTGTTATGCCGAAGCCGCTGAGGAGCACGAACAAGAGCACCCCATAATAAACCTGCAATCGCCACCGAATAGAATTGAAGGGGAGTTTCAACGCTCAATGCAGTAACCATGGCCACGGCGAGTCACAATAAAATCGTGTCCTAACTTCTTGCGAATATTCGAAACATGAACATCCAGCAAATTAGAAAGTGTGCTGTCGTTTTCATCGAACAAGTGTTCGTAAAGGGTTGTTCGCGTGACGACTTCGCCCTGGTGCAGCGCCAGGTATTCGACCAATCCATACTCGCGCGCGGTCAAGGTCACGGATTCTCCTGCGCGGCGCACCGATCGTGCCGCTGTATCGATGATGACATCTCCGAGTTCAATGGCTGCACGAGTCTGGTTCGAGGTTCGGCGAATGAGTGCCCGGGTTCTGGCCAACAACTCTGAAAGATCGAAAGGTTTGACAACGTAATCATCTGCGCCGGTGTCCAATCCGCGGACGCGGTCGCGGCTTTGATCTCGGGCGGTTAACATCAGAACGGGGGTTTTTTTGCCTTTGCGCAATCCTTTGAGAACTTCCCACCCGTCCAGCTTTGGTAACATGACATCGAGAAGGATCAGGTCGTAATCCCAGGATTGAGCCTTATAAAGCCCCTCCTCGCCGTCCCCCGCAGTATCCACCGCATAGCCTTCATCCCGCATCGCCTGAGCCAGTGCCTTCAGGAGGTCGGGTTCGTCTTCAATGATGAGGATTCTCATCGGAGTTCATTGGTTAACATTTTAAGGCGTCGGTGCCAAGCGGACCAGGGAGGAACAATCGCATTTCGCACCTTAAGCTCAGATGAAGAACCTAGTGATTTCAAAATCATTCGAGCTTCACGTTCTCTTAATGTGAGGTGTGGCAGATTCACGGCGTTGAAAGAAAACCAACTAATCAAACGAAACATATGAAACTAGTCACAAAGTTAACATTGTCAGCCATGGCCATTACGGCGTCCGCCGCGCTGGTCATTGCCCAGGATGGTGCACCGAACTCCGAGCAGACTCCCCCTGCGCGCGGGAGACATTTCGCCCCGCCACAGGCTCAGGATGGAAATGGGCCCCGCCCCGGCATGCCTCATCGTCCGCCACCTCCCTTATTTGCGGCGCTGGATGCCAATCACGATGGGGTCATCGATGAAGGTGAAATCGCCAATGCGAGTAATGCACTCAAAACATTGGACAAGAATGGGGATGGCAAATTGACCATGGATGAATTAATGCCGCCGCCAGGACCCGGCGGAAGACCTGGACATCGGCCCCCGCCGCCGCAATCGGATGGCAATGGCGCTCCGGGCGAGGCGAGCCCCAATCAGTAGACTGGATCTGTTGAGGTAACGCTCTCGAAAATAATAAAACGGGGTCGCGCAGGCGAACCCCGTTTTACGTTTTAAGACGAGAAAGGTTTACTCTTTGACGGAAAGTCCCATGAGCCGGCCATTGACGCTCTCAAGGATGGTCTCATCAGCGGCCTGCAGAAAACTGATGTTTAAGCTCACGCCTTTGGCCTCATTTTTGCCAACGAGGCGCAAGCGTGTCCGCGCCGAGCCTGGGGAGTAAGTACCGGTAAGGGTAACAGGCAAGCTCCGGCCATTCGAAAGCACGATATTTCCTCCGCCGCCCAATGTGTCCAACGCGACGATATTAACATTCACGGTAAAAGAACCATCACCCAGATTATCGGGCAAAGGCATTTCGGCAATATCTCGACGAATCCGCGCACTGCCAAATTTGGTAAAGCGAGCGTTTCCGCGAGCGGTTCCAAAAAATGTGCCGCTGTTCGGATCAACATCCAGACTGTAAACGATGGAAATGTTAAAGCTGGTTAAGGTTCCGCTTATGGTGTCATTCCCGGTCAATTGCACATTCAGCGTGAGATGCGGCAATTTACTGCCTCCTCGACTCGCATTGCCGGTGACGCGATACTGAGCGGCTACGGCATTACCCCCGACCATCAAGAGCGTAGTTCCAAAGCCGCTTACTTTGCCTCGGGGATCTTCGGTGGTGGAAAAACCAAAACTCAGATCTGACCCCACTCCGCCAGGGCTGAGCATCGTTTCGGTGAGTTTGTAATCACCGCTGAAATCATAAACGAAGGAATTTGTGCCACCTATTGTGAAACTGATGTTTCCACTGGGGGCCTGGGCTTGACTGACTTGCGATGCGATTAATAGGAAGACGGCTACACCCAGCCGACGAATCATGGTGGTCATCATAACTTTCACAGACGTATTCGGTTCGGAGGATGAGCAAGCCATGAGTTTTCGTCAAGACATACTCTTTTTCCGGCAGAGCGCTTGAGTCTCCTCCGTAACCTGCCTAGATTGCCCGGATAATGAGTACAGGGCTGAATGAACAAGTCCAGGCGACGTCCGGCTGGATTGGGAAATTGCGCAAAGAAATTGGGCAAGTAATTGTTGGACAGGAGCAATTGATTGATCGCTTGCTGGTCGGCCTGTTGGCCAATGGCCACGTCCTGCTGGAGGGAGTGCCGGGATTGGCCAAAACCATGTCAGTGCGGACTCTGGCAACCGCGATTCACGCCACGTTTCATCGGATTCAATTTACGCCGGACCTCCTCCCTGCGGATATTGTCGGCACCCTCATTTATAACCCGCAAGACGGGCGCTATCAGGCGACCAAAGGCCCAGTATTTGCCAACTTTGTCCTCGCAGATGAAATCAATCGTGCTCCAGCGAAGGTGCAATCGGCCCTCCTGGAAACGATGCAGGAGCGACAGGTTACCCTGGGCGGTGAAACGATGCCTTTGCCTTCCCCTTTTCTGGTTCTTGCGACGGAAAACCCAATCGATCAGGAAGGAACCTACCCGCTGCCGGAAGCGCAGGTCGACCGGTTTATGTTTAAGGTGCTCCTGGATTATCCGTCCTTTGAAGAAGAGCGTAAAATCCTGGATCGTATGGCATTTACCGCTCCGGAAAACAAGGTGCAGCCCGTCATTCCACTCGATGAAATAATGCAGACCCGAAAACTCGTCGATCAAATCCATGTGGATGAGAAAGTGCGTGATTACATCGTTAATATTGTGTTCGCCACGCGCAAACCGGACCAATACAAATTGGATCTTAAACATTTAATCCAATTCGGCGCGTCTCCGCGGGCAACCATTTACCTGACCGTGGCCGCCAAGGCATGGGCTCTCCTGCAGGGGCGGACTTATGTCACACCTGAGGATGTCAAAAGCATCGGCCCGGATGTCCTCCGCCACCGGATTATTCTCACCTACGAAGCCGAAGCTCAATCGGTTACGTCCGATTCGATCATCAAGAAAATTTTCAGCACGGTAACCGTGCCTTAGACCTGCCAGTGCTTCATGACCTTAGCTTGAGCTGATGACTACCGCCGAACTCCTCCAATCCGTTCACCGCGTGGAGGTCCGTACCAATCGTCTGGTTAACGATATGATGGTCGGGGCTTACCTCAGCCATTTTAAAGGGCGAGGCATGGATTTCGAAGAACTCCGGGAATACATGCCGGGCGACGAGGTGCGCGATATTGACTGGAACGTCACGTACCGGATGGGACGTCCCTTCGTGAAGCGCTTCCGTGAAGAACGCGAACTCGCCATCGTGCTGGCAGTGGATGTTTCCGCATCTTCGGCCTTCGGCTCGCTGCAACGGACGAAGCGGGAATTTGCGGCGGAAATCGCCGGCACCCTGGCTATGTCCGCGGCGCGGAGCAGCGACAAAGTGGCGCTCTTGCTGTTCACGGACCAGACTGAATTATATATACCGCCCCGCAAGGGACGGCGTCACATCCTGAGACTTATCCGCGAACTGCTTTTCTTTGAGCCGAAACGCCGCGGAACCAGCATTGCCGGAGCCCTGACATTTTTGAATCACGTCCTGCATCGGCGCGGAATCGTTTTCCTGCTGACCGATTTTCTGCATAGCTCGGCGATTGGCGTGGCTGAGCAAGTCGCCGGTCGCGACACGCTCCAGGAAATTGGTTTAACGAATGCCCGGCACGATTTGGTTTGTTTGCATTTGCATGACCCGCTCGAAAGCCAATTGCCAGCCGCCGGATTACTCACGGTGGAAGACGCGGAAACCGGTGAATTGCTGGAAGTGGATTCAAACCGCCCGGCGGTTCGCGATAAATTCGCCGCAACGAACGCTGAGCGACTGGCAAACCTCGATCGAGCTCTGCGACGGGCCGGTGTAGATACATTGCGCTTCAGCACGGCCGAACCTTTTGCGCAGGCGCTCCAGAGGTTTTTTGAGACACGCCGGGGAAGGAGAAGAGGGTGAATGGTTCCATTAAGATTTCGATGGCTCCCGCCCTGGCCAAACCAGCTTCTCGAAGCCGGTTTGGCGCGGTAATGCTGATTTGTTGTTTGTTTTCTCTTATAGCGCAGTCCGCGGAAACGAATGGACCGGATAGCTTGCCTCAGCTTATCCCACCTAAAAGTGAAATTCCCCCGAGCTACTGGGAACAACATGGTCCACTAATAATTGCAGCGGTGGCGGGATTTGTAGTGGTCGCCGTTCTTCTCGTTTGGTTTCTGCTTCGACCCAAGCCGGTTGTCCCGGTCCCTCCGGAAGTAACTGCGCGAAACGGGCTCGCCCGGTTCGAGCAGCAGAGCGAGTCAGGAGCCGTGCTCAGTGCCATCTCACATATTGTCCGTAACTACTTTGCTGCCGCTTTTTCTCTTCCTGCTCAGGAAATGACCACGTCGGATTTTTCGCGGCTCGTAAACGAAAATACGCAGATAGGTCCGGAACTCGCCAAAGCGGCGGCGGATTTTCTTAATTGGTGCGATCAAAGAAAGTTTTCACCAGGTCCGCTCCCTAATGCAGAACGTTCCGGCCTGGCACAGGCGCTGGACTTGATCGCGCGTGGCGAAGCGCGCCGCGCTGAACTCACGGCTCCAAACAGTCTGGCCCCTGTGCAGAAAACATGAGTTCCAGTTTTGAATTCCAATTTCCGTGGCTGCTCGCGCTGCTTGGCTTGCTGCCGCTTTATGCGTTCCTGGTTGGCCGCACGGGAAAACTGGCTGCTCTCAAATTCCCCAGCGCCGATATCGCACGAGCCGCCGGTGCTTCGGCCAAAGCTGCGGCAGGCCGACTGCTCCTGTTTCTGCGCCTGCTCACAGTTGCGCTGGGCATCGTGGCGCTGGCCGGCCCACGTTTTGCCAATGACCACACGGAAACCCAGGCTAGCGGGATTGATATCGTCCTGGCCCTCGACTTGTCCTGGTCCATGATGGCTCTGGATATGAGCCAGCCGAATGAGCGCGTGTCGCGTTTCGACATCGCGGCTTCCGTGCTGGAAGATTTTATCCGCCGTCGCCCAGGGGACCGCATGGGATTGGTCGTTTTTTCCGCAGTGCCTTACCTGGCAAGTCCGTTGACGTTGAATCACGATTGGCTCATCGAAAACCTTCACCGGCTCCACGTCGGACTTATTCGGGATCTGGGAACTGCCATCGGAGATGCGACGGCCGCGGCTGCCAAAAGGCTGAAGGACGTGAAGGATAGCAAAAGCCGCATCGTGATCCTGCTGACGGACGGAGATAATAACCGTGGCGAAATAGATCCAGTGCCTGCGGCACAACTCGCCGCTGCACTCGGCGAAAAGGTGTACACCATTGGCATCGGCATCGAGCAGCCTTGCTCAATGCCAAAATTCGATCCATCGACCGGCAAACTGGAGCTGGATCCCTCAGGCAACGTGATTCCCTTGCTGACTTTGCAACCTGCGAATTACGAAGTACTCGGGAAAATGGCTGCTCTTTCCAATGCCCGCTTCTACCGAGCGACCAGCCGGCGTGAGTTGCAGAATATTTACAACGACATCGATCGCCTCGAAAAGACTGAAATAAAGCTGCGACGCTTCACGACTTACCGCCCCTTGTTTCAATGGCCGCTGCTGGCCGCGTTCGGCCTGCTGGCGCTGGAACTCGTGCTATCGAACACGCGTTTACGGAGGGTGCCATGAATTTTTCCCACGCTCATTTTGCTGAGCCGTCCTGGTTGTGGCTGGCATTCCTCGGACCACTGCTACTGCTGGGACTACAGTGGTACTCCGCCGTCGCTCGCAAACGGCAATTGGCTCGACTGGCGGCGGCTCATTCCCTTGAGCAACTCACCCGTTCGCACAGCCCTTTGCGCCGCCTGATCAAAAGTATTTTACTTATCCTGGTGGTGGCCGGAACCGGATTGGCACTGGCTAGACCGCAATGGGGCCAACAGGAATTGGCCGGGCAGGCTCTGGGCGACGATATTATTTTCATTCTCGACTGCTCACGCAGCATGTTGGCTGCAGATATCTCCCCCACACGTCTGCAGCGGGCCAAGCTTTCCATCCTTGATTTTATGCATCGGCGCACGCACAACCGCCTCGGGCTCGTCGCGTTTGCGGGGCAGGCATTTTTACAGTGCCCGCTCACGTTCGACTACAGCGCTTTTGAGGACGCGCTCCTCGCGATCGATGAGAAAACCATTCCCATACCGGGAACAGACATCGCCGGAGGTCTGGACGAAGGATTCCGCGCACTCGAAAAGGGTGAGCACCACAAAATCCTTGTGCTGCTGACCGACGGAGAGGATCTGGAAAAGGGTGGAGTGCAAAAAGCCGAAGCTCTCGCAAAACAGGGTGTAGTGGTCTTTACCCTGGGTATCGGAACCCCTGCCGGCGCGGAAATTCAACTTATCAACGAGCAAGGCCGGCCGGAACTTCTGCGCGACCAAAAAGGCAGTATTGTTCGCAGCCGCCTGGATGAAACGACATTGCGTAACATTGCCCAGGCAACCAAAGGCTCCTACTTTCCACTAGGTGCCCTGGGAGAGGGATTGGTCCGTGTGGGCATTGCGTTGGAGGGCCTGACTTCGGGAATGGACAATACGCCGGCGCGCAAACTCGGAGTCGACCGCTTTTATTTCCCGGTTAGTATTGTGCTAATCTTATTAGTTGTGGAATCATTAATAGGCACAAGAAGACGGTTCAAAGACATTCATACGTAAGAAATGCGAATCTGCAGTAACCCAGCTTTGTTGCTCCTCACCGTTTTTGCCGTGCTGTCGTTTGCGGCCACGGCGCCGCCTGCGCCCACCTCCGAGGCTCCCGCCACCCCGCGCGAAGTTTATAATATCGGTACGCAGAAGCTGTTAGCCGGCAAACTCAAAGAAGCTGAAGCGCTGCTTGAATCGGTTCTGGCGAATCAGGATGAAAACTTACAGCCCCCCGCCCTTTTCAATCTTGGCCATATACGTTTCCGTGAAGGAGCCGAGGAATTGAAAAAAGGACCCTCGGAAGCTCCCGTGGCAGCTCGAGGTGCAGCGGCGACACTGCAGGGAGATGAAGCAATCCGGTTGGCTGAGGAAGCACTGGCAAGTGACGATATTGATAAGATGGTATCCGCCTATCTGCACGGTCGCGGCGTTCGCAAAGAGCTTAAGGGTGCCACTGAAGCCGTGCGCCAAGCCATGGAAGCTTTCGGGAAAGTATTGACGAAATGGGAGCGCGCCTCCGGTGATTTCAAAAGTGCGTTCGAGCTACGAACCAAAGATCAGGATGCTCGCCACAATGGGGATGTCATGGACCAGTATATCGCGAAGTTAGTCGACAGCATTCGACGCATGCAGCAGGCAGCCATGGCCCAGGGTGCAAAATCAGAAAAGCTCGGCAACAAACTTAAGGAGCTGAAAGGCAAAATTCCCGCCCCGCGCATGCCACCAGGCGCTGCGGGGGATGACGACGAAGACGAAGAAAAACCATTGGGACAACAACCTGAACAAAAAGAGGGCCCCTCGCGGGATGGTAAAGAGATGACTTTAACCCCCGAACAGGCCGGCTGGCTTCTGGAAAGCTTCAAGCTCGACAAGGACCGTCGACTCCCCATGGGCAATGGCGCGCAGGATAAACCACGCGATCCCAATCGTCCGACATGGTAAGGTTTGCGTACCATTTCCGCTGGCTGCAGTCCGCCTGGTGTTTTTCAGCCTGCGCGGCCTGGTTATTCGCCGGAACAATTATTCAGGCTCAACCCGTAGGCAGCAATTCACCACCCGTTACAACCCCGCCCGCGGTTTCCATTAAGCCGCAGGATCCGCTGATGACGTTGATGACGTCTCAGCCGAGGATTGACGTAACTTCCCCGGTGCATGCCACGGCTGCGTTCGATCCGCCCATCGTATCTCCAGGGGAAAGCTCGATCTATCGTATCACGCTGAACGCACTCGAAGAATCCGTGGATGCACCTGCCCAGCTTCCGGCACCGGCAGGGTTGGAACTTCGTCGCGGAGCACACGGCCAAATTTTCCAAATGGCTTTCAATAGCCTGATTCCGATAAGTCAGTTGAACTATCACGTGCGCACAACGAATTCGGGAACCTTCACGGTTCCCGAATTTACAATCCAGGTTTACGGCAAAGCCGTTACTGTTCCCGCTACTCAAATCCAGGTAATGCAGTCGCACGGACCCGTGCCTTCCTCGCCAAAGCCGGTGCTTGAATTGGCCCAAACCAACTTGCTGGCTGGCCAGTCTGTTTCTGCCAGGGTGGTTCTTTTCAGCACTGCGAATGCAGGGTTGCAAACTCTCGGACAAGTACAGTTCAACGGAGGCGGAGTGGTCGTGGACCAGGGCTCGGTGCGGCAGCGCATCGAGAGCAAAGCACTGGGTGGGGCCAACGCGGTGGCTTTCATTTTTGATATCCTGATCACCCCGATTCAATCCGGCACGCTCACCCTGTCGGCCCAAGGCTTTACCTCGCGCAACGCGTTCTCCGGCCCAATCGTGATGCCATCGCCCGGTATGCCACCGGGCAGTCCGCAGCAAACTCTCGTTGAGACCGCGCCAGTCCAACTCACCGTAAAGCCTTTGCCGGTGGAGGGCCGCCTGCCAGGTTTCAGCGGTGCGATCGGCAAGTTTGAAGTGGATACCCCTCGCCTGGCCACAAACGTCTTGCGCGTGGGTGACCCCGTCCGCATGGATGTTTTAGTTCAAAGCGAAGGGACCATGCCGCGGCTCGTGCCGCCGCCAGCTCCTTTTTCCAAGGATTGGCAAATTGTTTCCGCAAACGAAGCGGTGCAAATAATGCAGCCGCAAGGTGCCGCAACGATATTCCATTACACGTTTGTTCCGCTCACAGCCGACGTTCAGGGTACACCGCCGATACCGTTCAGTTGTTATGATCCCGAACGCCCCGGGTACGTCGATCTGACCATTCCTTCGGTCCCGGTGACCGTCACTCCGGGAACGATACCTTCGGATCTGCTGGCGCTTCTGCGAACGAATCGCTCTCTGACACCCATCGAGGAGCCGCTCACGCTCGCCGGCTTGGTCAGCGCACCGGGCTTCACTGCCCAAAGCCTCACGCCGCTACAATTGCAGGGCTGGTTTCCTTTGGTCCAGCTTGTTCCGGCCATTGGATTCATAGCGCTCGTGACCTGGGACCGGCGCAGGCGCTATCTTGAAAAGCACCCGGATGTCGTTATCCGCGCTCGCGCTCGTCGAGCGCTCCGACGTGAACGACGCCTTCTGCGTCACGCGGCCAACCACCGCGATGCCGCGGCTTTTGCCAGGAGTGCGGTAAATGCTTTGCGCGTTGTTTGCGCGCCGCATTACCCTGCGGAACCCCGCGCACTGGTTGGCAGCGACATCCTCGCTGTGCTGAGTCCCGATGATGGACCTCAAGGACCTTCGCTTGTGCGCCGAATTTTTTCTCGATCAGACGCGGCCAACTTTTCAACTGCCGCCCCCGCCGAGCAGGAAGTCTTTTCCTGGCAACCCGAGCTCGAGCAGTTGCTGACTCGTTTGGAGCAAAAGTTATGAGCCGCCGCTGCCTTTTTGCTTTTTCTTGCTGGATTTTGGCCAGGACTATTTGCTCTGCAGCTTCCCCAGAAGGGCTTTTCCAAAATGGCGCTGAAGCTTATCGTGCCGCGGATTACCCACAGGCATCGGCAGCGTTCCGGGAAGCCGCCGCGCTGCATCCTGCTGCCGGCACGCTCTACAACCTTGGCAATGCCGAGTGGCAGCGCGGCCGCTCTGGCCTGGCGATCCTCGCCTGGGAGCAATCGATCTGGCTGAACCCCTTTAATAAACTCGCTCATAACAATCTCCGCTTTGCGCGCAAAACCCATCAACTCGAAAACCCGGACCTCACCTGGTACGAAGTGGTATCCACGTGGCTGCCGGTGAACTGGTGGGCCTGGCTGGCGGGTCTTACCTTCTGGGCCGTCATTGCCCTCGTGATGCTTCCGGGCATATTCCGCCTTCGAAAAGCCACCTGGCACCAGGCGTTAGCGGCATTGTGCCTCACACTATTCCTGCTGAGCCTGCCCGCTCATTACGGTGCCTTAACTCGCTCCCGACTCGGGTTTATTGTCCGCAAGGAATCTCCCTTGCTGCTCACCCCAACTGCCCATAGTCAAATTATTACAAGACTTGCTGCCGGTGAGCCCGCTCGCGTTCAACGAGTGCGAGGCAACTATCTCCTGGTGCGAACAAGTCGCGGCCGGGGTTGGCTGGAGCGCGAGCGTTTCGGTTTGGTTTGCGGCAAACCAGCGTCCGCTGGCTAATGTCGCAATTCCTTCGGCGCCGACTTACTTTCCTCGCAGCAGATCGTCGACGGCCCTTGCCAATGACACCAAATACTCGTCACCTTTCGGATGCTTCGTGAGCGCTACCAGGATGTAATCCCGATCCGGACCTTTAACGCGTGCCGTGTCATGCAACCAATTTTCCCACGTTCCCGATTTCCGCAGAATTTCCAGATCCCTGCCTTCGAGACCTTTTACGAACTTGTTCACTTCATGCGGGATATCCGGCGACCTAAAAATTTCGCGCATGGTTTGAGAGGCAGCGGGTGAAACTAATTTTCCCTGTTCCAATAGCAGGTAGTACCTTAGCAATTCTCGAACCGTAGCCGCGTGTGAGTTGTCCCCTACTGGGCTGCCAATGCGTTCGGCCGAAACTCCGTAATGTTTACCGACCCAAAGCCCACCACCATGATTAGTATCGTAAAAATGATAACTTGCGAGCACGCGTTGAATATTGGTCAACCCCAGCAACTGCGAATATTTGGCCGCCATTTCGTTGCTGGATATTTTGATCATCAGCCCCAGTTCATGACGCACCGACGCATCAAGGTTTGTTGCTGCTTCCGGATGTAATTGAAAGTAGGCGAGCAGAATACCGACCTTTGGAACGCTTGCGGCATATTCCTCGCGGTCAGGACGAATCATCGCCAGCCGCAGACCTCGCAAATCCAGCAGCCCTACCGCTGTATCACTCGGCGCCATCTCATACTGCTTCCGAATCTCGGCATCAATCGTCTCAACCTTCCTTTGCAGTTCCGGCTCTACTGCCGAGTTGTAATCTAAAACATATGTATTAAGGCGAGGGTTCACGCCGTCCGGTTGGTTCTCAGCGAAGGCTGGCATCATGAAATAACAAAAATAAACAAAACTGACCCACACCAGGGTTGCTTTCATTGGTCGCCACGCTCTAATTCGTGGGCGTGAGCTGTTTACCATAAAAAACGTCGAAGGTTTTACTCAGCGGGACATTACGCGTTTTCCTCGCCTTCGCAAGCGCGAGGCGAAGTGTGTTGCCGCCAGGTCGGATTCCATTTCCCTTTTTTTCGCTTTGTGCTTCGTTATGGGTATTGCCGTTGAAGCCCAAAAAGCAGTCAGCAAAGAACATCGGAAAGCCTGAGCCGGCCAGGGCATCCGGCCAAAAGGATTCAACCTCTCCCGGCTCCGAACTCGGCTCGAAAAAAATTTCGGGCAAAAAAGTCTGGCTGTTTCGATTTCTGGCTCTCTCGCTCCCGCTGATTTTCCTGCTTCTCGGAATCGAACTGGTTCTCCGGCTCGTCGGCTATGGTTACCCCACGACCTTTTTTGTTCCGCAGGAGATCAATGGCGTCAGGTTCCTGGTGGACAACCCGCATTTTGCGGAGCGCTTTTTTCCTAAGTCCATGGCCCGAACTCCTTCGCCAGTGCGCATGACTGCGGTGAAATCTCCCGGCACCATCCGCATCTTTATTTTTGGTGAATCCGCAGCGCTCGGTGATCCAGAACCCGCTTTTGGTTTTGGCCGCTACCTCGAAGTGCTATTGCAAAACCGTTTTCCCACTAACCGTTTTGAAGTCATCGTGGCGGCCATCACCGCCATCAACTCGCATGCCCTGCTCCCCATGGCTGAAGAATGCGCTAAATACGAGGGCGATTTGTGGATTCTCTACATTGGTAACAATGAGGTCGTGGGACCATTCGGCGCGGGCACAGTTCTCGGACCGCGAACCCCGCCGCTTTGGGTCATTCGCACCGCCCTGGCATTGAAACGCACGCGTACCGGCCAACTCCTCGACGCCCTCCTCGATAAGGCTACGAGCTCTTCCACTCGCAAGTCATGGGGAGGTATGCAAATGTTCCTGAATGCGAGGACCCGCCCGGAGGAACCCAGCCGCCGCCGAACCCTATCCTACTTCAGCAAGAATCTGGAAGACATTTTAGCTGTGGCCCGCAAGTCCGGAATCAAAGTTCTCCTCAGCACCGTCGCAACGAATTTAAAAGACTGTCCGCCCTTCGCCTCCTTGCATCCGCGCTCATTCTCTACGGACCAGCAAAATGCCTGGGATGGATTTTATCAGGCAGGTGTGAACTTTGAAGCGGCCAGTCAGTTCAACGAAGCAATTGAGCAATACCGGAAAGCCGCACAACTGGATTCTACCTATGCTGATCTTCAATATCGTCTTGGGCGAGCTTACCTCGCGCAAACGAATTTGGCGCAGGCTCGCCAAAACTTGGAATCCGCCCGGGATGAGGACGCGCTCTCGTTTCGTGCCGATTCCGAAATCAACTCTAACATAATTGCCCTTAGTCAAAATAAGCTCGGTCAGGGAGGGGCGCTCCTGGATGCGATGCAAAAGCTGAGCGCATCCAGCCCAGAAGGCATGACGGGCAAGGAACTGTTTTATGAACATGTGCACCTGAATTTTGCCGGCAATTACCAATTGGCATTAGCTGCCGCGGAAAGCGCGTCCTCCCTATTGTCGGAACGAGCCAGGGCCGCACAGCCAAATTGGGCTCCGGAGGCAGAGTGCGAAGAACTTCTCTGCGCCACGCTCTGGGACAAGTACCGGGTCTACGACGATGTCCTCCAACGCGAAGGTCAGCCCCCATTTACGATGCAACTGGATCATTCCAATCGTGTCACGAATCTCCGGGAATATCTGCGCGGGCTTCGCCGGCAAATGACGAGGGATGCCGCCGCTTCGGCCGTCACCAACTACGTCTCAGCAGTAGCCCGGCGCCCGGATGATTTTTATCTTCGTGCCAATTTCGCCAAACTATCCGAGGACCTGGGCAATTATCTGCAAGCGGTTGAGCAATGGAGAAAAGTCCAGGCACTCCTCCCCTACCATTTCGGACCTGCTTTTTATCTGGGGAAAGCGCTAGCTCACACGACCGCTAATGCCGAGGCCGAAAAATGGCTGCGCGCTGCCCTGAAACTTCGGCCGGACCTGGCCGATGCCATGGACGAACTCGCCCAGGTGTTGACCCGGGAAAAACGCGGAGACGAAGCCACGCAATGGTTCGAAAAAGCACTCGCGCTGCAGCCACAAAACCCCAAGTTGAATCTGCACTTCGCCCAATCGCGAATGGCCTTCCAGGACCACGGTCGGGCTGTTTCCCACCTTCGAAACGCTATTGCCGCAAAGCCTGATTATTGGGAAGCCCGCTATTATCTCGCCATGGAACTGGCCGCCACCGGCAATTTGCCCGAAGCCGAGCAGCAATTACGAGAAGTCATCCGCCTCCGCCCTGATTACGTCATGGCTCACATCAACCTTGGGGTGCTGCTATCGAAAACCAACCGCCTTCCCCAGGCGATTGCCGAATTCAACCAGGCCTTGAAACTCGACCCGAATAATCAAACCGCGCGCAACTACCTGCAATCGCTCGGAGCCTCCGCAGCGCCCGCCCCTTGATCCGGCGCCTGAGCGCGGTTTGACATCATTACTAATGCAAACTATAACTTCCGCATGAAGAGCTCACGATTGGTTATAGCCGCTATTCTGTTGCAAACTATGCTTTCCCACGCCGCTTCCGTTTACAATGTCCCCGTCAAAGACATTGATGGCAAAGATACCTCCCTCGCAGCCTACAAAGGCAAAGTATTGCTCGTGGTAAACGTCGCCTCAAAATGCGGCTACACGCCCCAGTACAAAGGCCTTGAAGCGCTCTACGAGAAATATCAAAGCAAGGGTTTTGCGGTCCTGGGTTTCCCCTGCAATCAGTTTGGCGCTCAGGAGCCGGGCACCAACGAGGAAATCAAACAATTCTGCTCCTCCAAGTACAACGTCACGTTCCCCATGTTCGATAAAATTGACGTCAACGGCCCGAATCGCCACCCGCTTTATGCGACTCTCGCCGGGAAAGAATCACCCTATCCCGGGGACATCAAATGGAACTTCAGCAAGTTTCTGATCAGTTCTGATGGCAAAATTATTAAACGCTTTGATTCCAAAGTAGCCCCGGATTCTCCGGAGCTCACCCAGGCAATCGAAGCGGCTCTCGCTGCGAAGTAAGTATCAGTCCTCCACAGGAATTCAAATCTCGGGTGTCCACTCCGGACATCCGGCTCCATCGCCTCAAAAATGCCAGTTTACGCCGCACCGAATCCGGTAGTCGGTAACCGTCTGTAAGGCTGTGTTTTCGAGGCTCATCGGCAAATCAGCCACCACATAAGCCGAGAGATTCGCTCTCCAGGTGAAGCTCAACTGTGGTCCGAGATACACCGCGGTTATTCCGGTATCCTCCGCCGTTTCGCCCTGAAAGCTATCCTTTCCTTTGTGTTCGCCGGATACCACTGCCTGGAGCGTCAGCGTATAATTGTGAGCTAGTGCCAGGTAATAGCCCGGCCCGCCTGACCACGTCAGGTCATCTGCGAATTCATAGTCAAAATCTCCTTTGGTGCGGATTGCATACTGCACGCTCGCGGTCATAAACCATTTATGCCAGCGCGTGAAAATTGCCGTCCCTACAAGGCCATCATACGAACCAGTGCCCAGGGTCAGATCGTGCCCATGAATGCCGCTCGGCGGCCCGATGGGTTTCTCCACTTCATTGAATTCTTCCCGTAGTCGGTCCGTGCTCCCCGTGGGAAACTTGATTCCGCCCAGGAGATTCCATGTAAACGTAAAATCTTCTGTCAGCTTCCGGTAAGGAACATAAGTCCCCAGCAGCGACATGTCTCCAATGCCGGTTTCCGTGCCCCGCTCAATGCCCCCCGCACTATCCGGACGCTTATAACCTCGGTAAATCACCGGAAGATTCAACTGCATGCCGAATGTTTGGTTAAAGTTGTACCCCGCGTAGAGTTGGGATATGGAACTGTTCAGGTATTGTCCGGACGGATCGGAAATCTCGTGCCCATCCACCTGAACTGTGCCGAAATGGGTGAATTGCTCTGCCACGCCGGCGAACGCACCTCGTCCGATCTCATCCCGCGCCTGGCTCGCAGCATAAACCGCGCACAAATCACAACCGAACATCGGCTGAGCACAGGCAGCCACTAAAAAAACAGGAACTAAAATCTTCATTAAAATTTAAAGTTGAGAACACGCCTTTGGGCGGCCCTCGGGTTTAAGGAAAAGGAACACAGCTCCACGGCAAACCTGCGCGTGGAGAAAAAAAAGTTAACCGGGCAGAGTTCTGGGAGGCGGCACGGGCGGAGCCTGCATAAGGAGATCTGCCGAATCACTCGCAAGGGGGACTCGCCAGAAGCCGGGCGGCGACTGAAAAATGAACACCGCTGGTGCATACCGAAACTCCAGCTTGCTCACTTCAAATTTGTACGCCGCTTTTTGTTCGGTGTTTTTCGCTTTGGCGATGTGTTTGCACAGCTTGCAGGGATGCTGCCCATCAAATGTCTTGAGCACGGCTTCGCTAATGGGAGCCTCCAGTGAATAACTTACCACCATGCCGGTCCATGCCACTGCCTGAAGGAATGCCCAGTGCAGGCCAATTGAACTGGCTAAGGCCAGCACAATCAGCAATTTGGGCAAGCGGATGAGCACTTTGGCAGCTTAGGGCGGCTTGCATGTGTGTCAACTGCTCTTTGAGACTGCTTCCGACTTGGGTTGGGGGTCTTGTGAATAAGCTGCGCATTGCTGGTGAATAAGTTTCTTGTGATTAAAATTGCCTCCGTAGTTAACCCGACGATACTTCTCCCAAGCCTTGAAGCCTCTTTGAAGCACGGTTGGAGAGCGGTTCAAATACTTCCCGGCCCTGGTTTTTTTGAATCTCTCCTTCAGTTAAAAGTGACCCGTCATATGTCCGCAAGTTCCAGGCGTCAGGAAACGCTTCTCTATCTGAATCCCGATTTGGACGACCAACTATTCTTTGCCAAAGCGGTTGAGTTATCGCGCACGCCCTTTGTGCTGCAACAATTCTCCAGCGCCGAGCTTGCCCTCAAATATTTGCGCGGCTACCCGCCCTTCACCGACCGGCTCCTCTCGCCCTTGCCGGCGCTTGTCGTGTGTGAATACGACCTTGGTTCCACTAACGGAGCCGAGTTTGTCAGGTCCATGCGCCAGTTGTCCGACTGCAAAAACATTCCTTTGGCAATTATCAACAGTTCCCCGAGCCCCGACGCTGTTTTACAATCCTATGCTGCGGGTGCAAACTGTGTTCTCTCCAAACCCGCCCACTTTCTAAAATTGGAGGCCATAGTCAAAGCCCTGCATGCCGGCGCCACAAGCGATCCGCACTGTTTCGAAGCGCTGGCTGGATTTCAGGAATATCATCCACGGCCGCTGCTGTCCTCCACCCGTTCGCTGCTTCCCGTAAAGTACAAAACAGCGGAAGCAGCCACCGCTACCCTTCTGGCGCGGCTCGCCAACTTGAATCACACATCGAATTGAGGCGAACCGCTTCTCCGTCAGTCAGGTTTTTCTCGTCGGGAAAAGCGCGCTTCTGATCCCATTGCGTTGCGCATGGCTCAATGGGCCTGGGTTACGTCCCAGAAATCCTCGTCCTGCCTTCTTGCTCAACATCCGGGCTCCCACCACAATTCCGAAAGAACGGAATGCAACCGAAAATTAATTTCCTGGGGCTGCTTTGGCATGCACTTATCCTCATCCTGACCTGAAAAGATGAGAGGCAAACGAAGCATCGCTCGCGAAGTAGCGGCTGTGGCAACAGTTCTTGGCCTTTGGGGAGCCCTCGTGCTGCTGTTTGCAGCTCCACTCGCGTTGACCGGGTCAACTTCATGGCGCCAGGCGGTCAGCTTCGGCGCGTCTTTTTGGGCGCTTTGGCTGTTATTCCTGCCTACGGTGGCACTGCTCTCTTTCCGCTTTCCTATTGAACGGAAGCGACTCCTTCGGAATGTAGGTATTCATTTCTTGGCTTGCCTGCTGCTGGTCGGTACCAGTCGGACTGCCTTTCGCGCGGTTGACAAAATCTTTCCCATGGCGCGGCGTTCGGAGGCGCCAGGCCGGCCTGCTGATCCGAAAATGGTCAGGATGGGGCCGCCCCCTTCCCTCGGCGTGTTTCGTGGCCTGCGGGCGGCCCTGGACGTTCTAGTCTATTGGTCTTTACTGGGCGTTTGCCAGGCAATCACGAATTTTCGAAGCTCACAGGAGCGCGAACGACGTGCGTCCGAACTGGAGGCCAGGCTCACCAGCGCCAAACTGCAAGCACTGCGTATGCAGATCAACCCGCATTTTCTTTTCAACACGCTAAATTCGATTGCCGCCTTGGTTTACGTCAACCCGCGAGCCGCCGATGAAATGCTGGGCGACTTAAGCGAGTTGTTGCGCCGTTCGCTTGATTCGATGGAGGAACATGAGATTCCGCTGGCGCAGGAGCTCGAATTCATTGGCGCATACATCAGCATTGAGCAAAAGCGTTTTGGCGAACGGCTTCGAGTGGAACAGCGCGTGCCCGATGAACTCATGAAAACCCTGGTTCCAGCTCTTATTCTGCAACCGTTGGTCGAGAACGCGATTCGCCACGGCATCGAACCTCGGCGCGGCCCGGGCTTCATCTCCATTGAGGCAAAAGTGGAAGACAAGCATCTGCACCTGATTGTCCGGGACGATGGCCGGGGCTTGCCCGGCACGAACTCAAACCGCTCCAGCCGGCGTGGTATCGGGCTCGCCAACACGCAGGCAAGACTCCAGGCGCTCTATGGCCAGGACCAAAGTTTCTTTTTCGGGAGCGCTGAACCTCACGGTTGCCAGGTCGATATTCGCCTCCCCTTGCATCTCGAGCCGGTTTTGAAGTTGAATGAGGACGGGCTGACGAATGCCGTCCCGAACGCGCCAGCCGCATGAAAATCCGAGCGCTCATCGTGGATGACGAACACTTGGCAAGACAGCGTGTCCAGTTGCTTTTGGCTGAAGAACCTGACGTCGAGGTCATTGGCGAAAGCGAAGATGGTTTTAAGGCAGTGGACCAGATTCAGGCAACCAGGCCGGACCTGGTTTTTCTCGACGTGCAGATGCCGGAAATGGATGGCTTTGAAGTATTGCGACGAGTCCTGCAGTCGCGCCCGGGCGGAATGCCCGTCGTGATCTTCACCACGGCTTATGATCAGCATGCGCTTCGAGCGTTCGAGGTGAATGCGGTGGATTACCTCTTAAAGCCGTTCAAGCCCATTCGGTTCAAGCAGGCGATTCAGCGGGCGCGGGAGCTTATTGCCAACCAACAAGCCGGCGTTGCCGCCCGCGGGCTTCTCGCGCTGCTGGGTCAAACGGCGGCGCCCAAGCCTGAACCTCAGCTCACTCGATTGGCTGTGAAGACCCCGGGCAAGGTTAGCTTTGTGGAGTTGGACCAGATCCAGGCCATCGAGGCCGCTGGAAAATACGCTGTAGTGTATGTTGGCAGGGAGAATCACATTCTCCGCGAGACCATGGCTTCGTTGGAATCCAATCTTCCCGCGCAACGATTCTTGCGCATCAGCCGCTCGGTCATCGTCAACATTGACCAAATCCAGGAGCTTCAACCTATGTTCAAGGGCGAGAACCTGGTCGTGCTGAAGAACGGCAAGACCTATCCCACCACGCGCCCGATTCGTGAAATCCAACAGAAATTGGAATTCCGGTAGAGCCTCGCCCGAGCCCGAAAGTCGGAAGAAAAAAGCCGACCGCGTCGCCAGTGACGACAGAAGTCACTCCTGCGTCGGCTCGCCTAGCCCCAACCGCGCGCCGTGTCGCACGTGGAGAATGTGAACCTCCCCCGGAGTTACGGTGAAAAGAATGCGGTATTTGTGAAGACGGCGCCCGTGAAAAGTTTCTCGGATTTCGCAATTGAAAAACTTGCTCTCTGGCGCCAGCGGGCAGCGTTCCGGAAATAGTTCAAGGGAGCCAATCGCGTCGTAAATGCTGTTGAACCAGAGGTTGGCGGCATCAACGTCTCGCTCTGCTATCCAGAGGTATGCCGCCTCAATGTCCTTCTGCGCTGAGATTTCAACAGTGATAGCCCGGCGCTTCATTTCCGAGTCCGAGCGATGGCGTGCTTTGCACGAATTTCATCCAGGGCCGCCCGGAACGGCTTGCCCCCGGCCTCCTTCATCGAGTCGAGCCCACGCTGAATACCTCGAATACTGTCGAGCATCTCCTCAAATGCCATGGCATCCTGGACGATTAATTCCGCCTTCCCGTTCACGGTGAGAACGGTTGGCCGGCCGCTCGCCTTCAGGCGTTTTAAATGAGCCTTGGTGTTGCGTTGAAAGTCCGTTAAAGAGCGGATATCGTGCACCGAAATCATAACATTAAATTAATTGTTTTATCCATGCTCACACCTAGTACCTGGGCAGGCAAGCAACAATTTTCATCGTGTTTTCAGTTATCCCCCTCTCGGACCATCCGGTTCATTCCCGCTCACTGCCGCTTCGCACCAAAATTCCCCGGCTTCGTTCCAAATCGAAAGCCAACCCTTGGAAATCTGCGCACAATGCCGTAGCCCAAGTGAATGTGAACGCGAAGCTTGATTCAAAAAGCAAAAAAGCATGAAAGCAAAACATCTGTTACTGACAATAGCCACGCTGCTCACCGTCGGGGGATTGTGGTTGGCCTGGCGCACGCATGGGCTCCGCAAATCGAGCATGGACGTCGTTGGTTTTAAAACACGATTTGAGTCAAACCCACCGTCTGGTGGGCAGCCGCACGCGGACGCCGCCGCCTCAACGATTATGCCGGCAACACAAGAAAACCGCGGCGGGAACGAGAGTGGCCGGCCCAACCCCGACCAGATGCCTCGTCCCCCAGTTGCGAATCGGCGGTTCACGGACTTCACTCCAGAACAACGGGTCGAGTTCGCGAGAAAGGGGCACGGCCCCGGAGGATAGAAGGAAATTACCCGTCCAACCCGACGATCACCGATCATTAAATGATGACTCTCTAATGAAAACATCCCCTGACTTAAATCCTGAAGCGAACCGCTGCACAGCAGTGCGCGACCCATCCGCCCTTCGGTCCCCTTGTCTCGCCTTTAGTCTCATTGAATTGCTGGTGGTGCTCGCCATCATTGCGATCCTGGCTGGCCTGCTCCTGCCCGCTTTGAGCCGTGGCAAGGCGAAAGCCTTTAACGCGGCTTGCCTGAACAATCTTCGCCAACTGGGAATCGCCACGCGGCTTTATTCCGATGATAACCAGCAGCGCCTGCCCAGTGCGGAAATCCTTCCGACCCAACCAATCGATCCCCAAAATCCCTTACCGCGCATCTGCGATGTCTTGGCAATTTACGTCGGCAGAACCGTTGGTACAAACACAAATTACACCACGGTCTTCAAATGCCCGGTCGACACCAAGAGTCGGTTCGCCGCGGAAGGCTCCAGTTACGAATGGAATGCCGAGCTGAACGGGCATCGCATGGATGAAACCCGAACAGACAGCGCCTTCCTTTTATTGAAGCAAGGAGACCCTTCCGGCGGGATTACGAATTTCTACCTGACGCTTCCTCCGGGAACGACTCCGCTCTTTCTCGATTACGACGAGTTTCACCCTCGCCCGCCCAGACCGGGCAAGAATGTTGTGTTTATGGACGGACACGTGGCACCTCTGGAAGCCACTCGCGAAGCCGCCGACTAAGGTTACCACGCACCACCTCAAGGTGACGCGACCCATGGCCCGGTGGGCATTTGACCGGTCGGAAATTCGTAAACGCCCGGCACCAACTGCCGGTATTTGAGGGTGAGCGTAACTGGCGCTGGCGGAGCGAGATCTTTCGAGAGGAAAACCTGCGGGTGCGACTTGAGAAAACGGCCATAATCTCCAAAGCGGCTCAGGTCGGGGTTGGACCGTTGTGTCTCCAGGCCACTGGCAATAACCTGAGTTTCAAAACCATTGGGCAGTGCAATGACCCACTCCAATGTGCCCGCGGTTTGAAAGACTTCCGGCAGGGAAAGTTCGGCCAGGCCGACGAATCCCAAGCGCATCGGCGGATAGGCAATGCGAAAGGAGAGACGGTGTGCAGTTTGTTGAGGCTCGCGCGCCGGCAGACGGATGCGGCAGAGTTGCTCCTCCACCGCCGGAGACCGCACTTCGGAGCCGTTGACCGACACGGATACCAGCCGAGCTTTGGCGGGAAGCTTAATCGCAAATTCGTCAGCCTGGGCCGGGAGTTCGAATTCCGCGAAATGCGTGCAGCTTCCGTCAGAGTTGATGATGGTTAGGTTCTGTGCGCGGGTGAGGCCAATACCGTAAAAAACTTTTGTTCCTTCAACTTCCTTGTCCGTGACCAGCGCCGGGCCAAGTCCATCTTCCCGCCATTCGACAATAAGGCTTTCTTCCCCCGCCACGCCAACTTCGTACAGCGTCGTCTTTTCTTTGGTGCTTCGGGACCAGACACTCCCGTTGAGAATGCCGAGATTGGCGCGGGTTGATTCCAGCCGAACGTTTCCGGAAGGACCCAGCGCCATCGGTATTTGGGCATGGCGCTTGCCTTCCCGCGAATCGATCGGAATGCGATACGTGAGCTGAAGTGTCTCCTTGCCTGCCCGCTGGGCGGCGATGGCCAATCGATTGCTCACCATGACCACGCGCGCGATCTCGGGGTCACTCGACTCAAGCTTGCTGTCCATGAGATATACCGGAAGCCCAAATAGTGGAACCGGCACTTCGCCCGGGCGGATAACCTGGAAAGGAACCCGAGCTTCGACCTGAAAGTAAGTGGGCTCCTGTGTAAGTTGATACTGCGCCGATTGAAAGGCGATCAATGCGTTCGTTGGGCCGGCTTCGCGCCTTGCCTCGGACAATCGACTAGCCACTTCGGCAGGCAGGATCACTTGAAGCTCTGCTCCCGTGAGCGCGCTTGGCGCAATAAGAAGTAACCCGACAGCAATTGCGACCGCACCACGACTCCTAAGCGTTCGATTCTGCAGATTGATCAGCACACCCAAAGTGACCAGACCCAAACAGAGTAAAACCATGCCGCGATGCCAGCCGGCAAACGCTGCAATAGTTGGGAATACTTGATAAAGACTCAGGAAGAGCACGCCGCCCAACAATCCCCTGCTGCTGCCGATCAACCAGCGCGCGTAATTGACCAGCAATAGCCCCGGGATGGCGACAGCCAGGATAAGCGCCCAGGAGAAAGAAAGCTTTGCGCTCAGATAAAGTATCAAGGGGAAGTAGATCCCGTAACCGGCGGCGATGGTCAGAATCTGGACCGCGGTCATGCGCTGCTGCGCGAGAATGATCGCTGAGACCGCCAGCAGAAATAGCAGTGAGACGACGGGGCCTATCTCCATCAACTGCGTGAGCGCGGAGAACAAATTGCGGCCCTCCTCAATTTCGGCAGAGAAGAATTCAGGGGCCAGGAAATCCTTCCGCTCCCAAACCACCGTTTCTTCCTGCGGCCTCTTGGCGCCATCACCGCTTTCGAAGCGCAACGAGTTCAGATCGTGGCGATGAAATGTGACGCGGAGGTGTTTAACCTGGTTGCCCTGTTGAGCACCCACGCGGCAGGTAATTGCCTTGAGCGAGGCAACCGCGTAGGACACATCAATATTTGCGGAGCCGTGTGCCGGAATTGTGCCGCTCCAGAACCAGGCGTTCGTCGTGGTTTCCTGGATGCCATTGATGGAGGACTGCATTCGCAGCTCGCTTGCCGGGAGGGCCTGGGCCTCGCTGTTTTGCGTGCGCGGATGTGGGCATTTGAACAGAACGAAGCTGGCCTCGTCGGCAGCGTTCGTGAGCACGTAAGTGGCGCGAACTTCGCCCGACATATCGCGGATGGTGCGCAGCCCGCGATAATCGCGCCGCCCATTCATGTCGAAGCGAATGTCCGAGAACTCGGGCTGGGAAGGGCGGACCACCGAGATGTCATCGCTGAGTTTGCGGCTGACAACCTGCGGAAATTCCTGGACGAGCTCCGCCTTCGTGACCCGCATGGGAGCGCCAATGAATTCCGGGCGTTCTTCCATCAGCATTTTAAGTCCGAAAAAGCCTATCGACATCAGTATCCAGGCTAACAAGGCGGCCATGATCGGCGCAGTGAGCGTGGAAGTTGAGATTGGATGGGCAGTGGTACGGGTTCCGGCAGAGAGGGTTTCTGCGCTCATGCCCTTGAAGTTTGCTCCGAAACCGCCTGCTGGCAATGGGAAAACGTGCAGGACAACAACTTAGCCCGAACGAAAATCGCAAATAACTCTACGGCCTGGTAGTCGCCACACGCAGGTACCGAACAGTACGGGCGTTCACTGCAGCCACATCCCGGACCGTTACCGTTTCATTTGGCGAACCTGAATGCGAAACTTCCATGGCTTGGGCGGTAAGCACCGCGTTGGACCCCGAGTAACTCGCTATATCGGTCCAGATTGTCAAATTCGTCGAAGCCTGCACGTGGTAAGTCACGCCGAGTTCAGTCGGCCGATGCATGAAAGTGATCTGAAAAAGATTCGTGTTTGGAGGAGTCGCCAGTTTCCCTATGACGGTGCTGTTGGCCTTCCAATATTTGAGCAGTTGAACCAGCGCGAGGGGTGTGTTTGTTGGAGCAGTGGCATTAGCCTGGGATGTCTGGTTAATCCCATGGCAACTTGCGCACGTTCGGATTTCTCCCGGAGCGAAAGTCAGCCAGTAACGTTCACGGACCACACCCACACCGTTGGTGTCCGTGAGTTGCCAGGTCAAAGCCCTGCGTGCCGGGACGATGGCTGCCTGTGAGCCATCCGAAGCAATTCTGACGCTGCCGAACAAAGTGTCGGGATCAATCGGATTATCCACCGCAGGTTCGTGCATATGCTGTGCGATGACTCGCCGCCCATTTCCTGGATTGCCCACCGTCCCAAAGTTTAGTCCTCGCAACTGGTCTGCCTGGAAAAGTTGCAGCCATGCCACATCATAGATTTTCCCGCCTGCCCCGGTCGTTTTATGACTCGTGTTCGCGACCCGCAGATTGAATGGCTGCTGGCGGTCGGCCTGGTCGCGCGTCGTGACGTCGCGGCTTACGATCAGCGCGAGCTCATGCAGGCGCAGGTACTGCTGAAACCCATCCAATTCCACGCCCGCTGCCGCAAAGGCGTCCCGCTCCGGTTGAGCAACAATTTCGGTCAACCGTGCCGGTCTCACGCGGCTGACCACTTCGACGGGGTCAAACTCCCACAAAATATTGGTCTGCGTGATCAGTTGGTCCGGCGTCCAATAAGCTGCCCGATTCGTCAGGCCTGCCGTAAGCAGTTGTCCGGGAACATAAAATCCGTTGCTCATTTGCAGAAATTTGAGTCTGAAGTCGTACTGCGACCTTGGGAAACCCGGAGGCCCGCCATTTCCCTCCGCCAGTGCCCACGAAGTATGCGCGACAATCATGTAACCATCCGTTGTCATCAGCGGGTTGCGATAAAATCCGGTGTGGCTGGCTGGAATCGTATTTGATGATGTTGCCTGGCTCCGAGTGGCAAGTGGTGTGAGATAGGCAATCCGCATCTGGTTGGCGTTCAGGTTTGTTCCTCCCGTGAGCGACACCAACTGCCCTGCCCCGTGCGTCCCAAATTCCGGCGCATCGATTCCATAGAAAGTTCCTGGGGTCCGCGGGTCCTCCCGAATCTCCAGAAAATTTTCGATCGTGTTCGTGTTGTAATGATTGCCGAAGTAGTAGAGGTCCTGGATGTTCGGATCGTTCGTAAAGGTGGCGTTCAGATAGCTGCCGCCCAGTTCGTGCCGACCGACGTGATTGATCGTTTCTTCCGCCGTCCCATCCTCGTTGATCTGCCAGGGAAAGAACTGGTTGAATACGTGCCCGGACAAACCTGTGCCCGCCAGCAGATCGTAACGGCCCGTCCGCGGCTCAGGAAAGACCTCGGCCAGATTGGTCGTGGTGACGGAGTTCGCCGACTCATCGCTCCAATTGAATGCGCCGTAAGTGATGTAACCCTCCTCCGCGTCAGTGTCAGCCTGCTGGTCGCGTTGCAGGTGGTCCCAACGAATAAAAACAACTCGGCCACCATTGTCGATTTGCGGAGAGAACACCCCGCTGGGTGCGTGATTCAAAAGAAAAAGGTCCCCATTCGTCGGTTGCAGGCTCCACAATCCCGTCACGGTTGGCGCTTCCTCATATTCGTCCAATTGTGGATAAAGATTGCGTTGTCCATTGCGGGGACGATCGCTCGCAAAAATAATTCGGTCATCCGTTCCGTAAATCGGTGCCACGTTGTTATAGTTCGTCGGCTGGTTCGGCACTTTCGTAATCATTGGCACAGACGCCGGATTGGTGAAGTTCGTGATTTCGTAGAGCTGCCAGTAACTCACCGTATTGTAGTCATACTGATACCGCGGGGTTCCCACGACCATGCTGAACACCGCCTTTTGACCGTTCCAATGGACTGATGGCTGCCGCACTGCGATGCCATTGGTCGCTTGCGAACCCCACGCACCGTAACCGGCAGCACGCGTCAGGTTCTTCACTGTCCCGTCCGGATATCGGATGTACAAATCGCCTCCTCGTCCGCAACTATCCGGTGTCGCTTTTTGGTTCCCGAAAGTGGACGCAATGGACGTAAAATCACCTGGAATAGGCACCTGCGTTACAAAAAGCACGGCATTGGTGGGACCAGCCTGAACCGTAAAGCATGCGACGAGTAAGAAACCCAATAAAACCCTCTTCATCTCACGCGCCACTCAGCAGATCACATGCCTGCTTTAAGTGTCAGCGAACGACCCCGGGGAAAAAATTGACCAGGGGCTTTCGATCTTTGCGCGGGATGGAACCGCACTCAACGAAGGATTGTCCCGTGCCCCTTTCCGCGGTCTAGTCGGTTCGCGCCGCAGCGATCGCTCAGTTCAGAAGAATCTTAGCGCTGGCTCACAGATCCCGCCAACTGGTTGCTTTGAATGGGCCTCAAGTCCCGCTCTCATGCCGGAACCATTCTCCCAATTCTGAATCACAAATATGTCACCGCCGCATTTGGCTGTGCCATTAACAAACAAAACAAAAGCATGATTAAGTATTCAACATTCCATTTCCCTGGCCGACCCATCGGTCAGGCGATCAAAGCCATCACTGTCGCCGCACTGGCGCTGTGCGCGGCCACTAACAATACGGCGAGAGCTAATGACCATCGCGAACCGGATCTGCCACCCGGCTGCGCGAAACTGGCGCCACCGGAGGATAACGACGTCAGCTCCCACGTTTTCGCTGTGGGCGTCCAAATCTACCGCTGGGATGGAGCCGGCTGGGTTTTTGTTGCTCCTGAGGCGACTCTTTTTGCCGACGCGAACCATCACGCAGAATTCGGGATTCATTTTGGCACGCCCACGGGACCGGCCTGGCAAACGAAAAGTGGCAGCATGGTCATTGAAAAGCGAGTGGAGGGTTGCACGCCTGATATAACAGCGATTCCATGGCTCCTTTTGCGAACGATCTCTCGAACCGGGCCGGGCGCATTCAGCGACGTAAGCTATGTGCAACGTGTGAACACCGTCGGCGGCTTGGCGCCTGTTGCGCCCGGCGTCACTGTCGGCGAGGAAAGTCGGGTGCCTTACACGGCGGATTACGTCTTCTATCGTTCGCATGCCGACCGTTATCGTCAGGCCAACCTGGTTTCAGACCTGCCTGGTGTCGCCGTGGTACAGGATACGAACCTCGTCAATTCATGGGGAATTACGTTTGGCGGCGCCGGCCCGTTCTGGGTTAGCGATAACATCTCTCACAAAGCAACGCTTTACGCTGTGACCAATGTGGCCAACGGCACAGACATCGTTAGCAAACAAGCGTTGGAGGTTACGATTCCCGGCGCTCCAACCGGTATTGTCTCCAATGACAAAGGTGGCTTCAATGGCGACGTATTCCTCTTCGCTACGTTAAACGGCACCATCGCGGGCTGGCGTGGTGCACTTGGAACCGCTGCGGAAACTCTCGCAGCTCGCGCCGGCGCGGTTTACACCGGGCTCACGCTCGCCACGAACTCCAGCGGCTCACAACTTATCGCGGCTAATTTTGCCGAGGGCACACTGGACGTCTATGGCACCAACAAAACCCTGATTGGACAGTTTGTTGATCTGGACGCACCGGAAGGTTATGCGCCCTTCAATGTTCAATCGGTGAATGGCTTGGTTTACGTGATGTTTGCCAAACGTGATGACACGAACGGTGATGAAAATCCTGGCCGCGGGCGTGGTTTAGTTGATGTGTTTGATCCTGAGACCGGGAACTTCCACCGTTTCGCGACGGGCAACGATGCGGGCGGCAAGTTGGCGCAAATCAATGCCCCTTGGGGTATCACCCTGGCTCCGCTTACCTTTGGAAAACACGGGGGCGACCTGCTGATCGGTAACTTTGGCGACGGCACCATCATGACCTTCGGACTCGATGGGAAATTCCACGGCCTGCTCAGAGGTCTTGACGAACGTCCGGTGGCACTTGAAGGACTCTGGGGTTTGAGCTTCGGCAATGACGCCCGCAGCGGGAGCGCCGACACGTTGTTCTTCGGCTCGGGTCCACTCGACGAAAACCACGGACTTTTCGGCAGCTTGAAACCGGCTGACAAGTCCCACCGACGGGATTAAACAACCGCATACAGGCAAAGCGATTCCGGCCCTCGCGCTGCAGTCGCAAACACGGCCTCTCGGGGCCGGGTCGCTGAGCCTTTTGAACTGAAAATCATTGCCACCAGAGAGGTTGAGGAAATCGATTGTCGCCGCAGAGGCTAACGACTCGGACTGCGGAATGGGACGATAGTCCCAGTTCGACTTTGCAATAAGTAGCTAACTGGTGCGTCGAATCATTATGAACGAAAGGTCTAGATCCCAGAACCCCATCCGCGTTCCCGGTCATCGGGATAAAGCGGTTTTCGCCAGACAAACGTCCGCACCTGATTGCCGATCCGGGCCAGGCCGAAAAAAATTGCCTTCGCAAAACCGTGGACGGCTATCGCAGCCCGCGCGCGAATTGTTGATCTGTCTGGCCTGGCTGAAATTATTCCAGGCGATTGCTTCGCCCTGTCAGCCTTGCCGTAGGTAACGCCGATCAACGGGCGATTACCACTGAAATTCAAACATGTTTAAGGTGTTCAGCCGACGCGAATTCATCGGACTTGCCGGCAGCAGCATAGCTTTTGGCGTGTTGCCTTCGATTGAAACGTCGATTCCAAACGACGCTTTCAAATCACGCATCAAAGCAATCGCCTTTGATGCCTTTCCCATCTTTGATCCACGCCCATCTTTGCCCTGGCGGAAAAGCTTTTCCCCGAACGTGGCGCGGCATTGAGTGATGAGTGGCGAACCCGCCAGTTTGAATACACCTGGTTGCGCGTGGCGATGAATCGTTATGCGGATTTCTGGCAGGTGACGCAGGATGCGTTGGAGTTCGCAGCGGACAAGTTGCATCTGAAGCTCGGCAGCGCTCAGCGCGATGAACTCATGAACGCCTACCTTCACATGCAAGCCTGGCCCGACGTACTGCCGGCGCTTACTTAGTTTATTAGTCAAGTGATGGCGCAACGAACTGGGAGTGACGAGCAGCAAAGAAAGTGGCCGCCGCAAATGCGACGGCCAACTCGCTTGTGGTTGGTTTGTGCAAAACCACTACCTCTCAACGTCCCGCGATTCCAGTCGCGCCAGCGGGTAGGCCGCTGATGACACTCAATGAACTCAGCGAGCCGTTGGCATCGACGCGGAAGGCGCTGATGGTGCCGTTGCCGTTGCGGCTATATAGATATTGGCCGTTCACAGAGAGCGTCAGGTCAGCGGGCGAACTACCCGCACCAGTTACCCCGGCAATCCCGTCGGAGTTGAGGAGTGTCAGCCTGCCGTCAGGCGTCAATGCATAACCAGAGATTGTTCCACTGCCGGTGTTTGCGGCATAAGCAAACCGGCCATCCCTGGTCACAGCGATCCAACACGCCGATGTTTCGGTTGTGGGAACAGACGGACTGATGACTTCCAAACCGCCATGGTTGTCAAGATCGTACGATGACACAGCGCTCGCGTTTGCGGCGCCGCCAAAGGCTTCGGATACAATCAAATCGTGTCCGTGCATAGCGAAACCAAATGGCGTCTGCCCCGAGGATTGAAAGGAGCTTGCGCCGTCAATCAAACCATCGTTGTCCACGGTGAACGTATCAATGACGCTCGTATTTTTTTCTGTTACGACGAGCAGCTCTCCGTCCGGTGAGAAGCCAACTTGCGCTGGATTACTGTTGTCCGTGCTCAGTGCATGGGCGGAATTGGGCAACGGATATAATTTTCCGGCAAAGAAGGCAAATCCGGCCACACTATCCTTGTCGCCGACCTGTCCGCCGGCATTGAGCACGAAAAGAGAATTGCGATGCAACGCAATGCTTATGGGATGCTTGCCGCCAGACGATACTTTGTCTGTCCGCACCAATCCTCGCGGTGCAACGAAAAAAACAGAAACCTCGTCACTGCCCGCATTGCAGACTATTAACCAGTGTCCGTTTTCGCTGAGGATGACCGCGCCTTGACTGCCCAGACCGCTGCCTGTTCCCCGACCTCCCGTTGCAAAGGAGGCGTCAGCCTTCAATTGGCCGTTCGGGCTGCGACTATAAGCCAGCACCTGGTTTGCGGCTGCGTTATTGTCCATCGTGAATACCATGCCGACCTCATCTCTCGGCTCACGCGCTTGGCAATAATGCGTCAGCGCCAATGCCAGTGCTGAATAGCAAATGACCGAACTCAGTTTGAAACGTTTCATATTTTAGTTTTTTGCTCGATTTACTTACGGCTCCCGTCCGGCTCATGATTTTGAATCCGCACTGTTAAAAGAAACCGCACATTCGGAGATATGGGTGATGGCGCGGGAGATTATTCCATCGATTTTGCTCGGCCGCTACCAACCCAGAGTAATCCCCTAGAATTGTTCTCCCCATTAGCCGATTAATGGACGTCGCAAGTTATGAAGCCTCCGCCAGGAACCTCGGCAAACGGAAATCCTTCCTTTGAACAATCATTTTTCCGGGAATAAACCGGCTGGCTCAGGATTCAAATAGTTTATGGAAAGAAATCTGGTTCGCCTCGTCTTGTTTGCCAGCGTCATTGTGGCGGGTTGCGTAAGTGGCAATTCCTCTGCGGGCGGAGGGTGGCAGCAAAAGGTGGCCAGGCTGTAAGGTTTTGGCTCGAACTCCGACCAATCCAAGGGTCTTGGCCGGTTTGCACGGAAGAATATGAACACCACTCCGAACTACTCGAATCGTTACCTGCGAGGGAATAAACCAGCAGACTCGTGTTTCAAATGATCGAAACGGAAATTGATTACGAACACATCGTGACCGTGCATCATGAAAGCCTGTACCGATTTGCGTTCAGCCTGGCAGGCAATTCGGACGACGCCGCGGAGTTGACGCAGGAAACTTACGTTCGCTTCCTGAACAAAAGTTCCCAGCTTCGCGATCGGTCACGAGTCAAGTCCTGGCTGTTCACCACGTTATACCGCATTTTCCTCGGCTGGAAGCGGCGGGAACGGAAATTCCCGCACCTCGAAATCGTGTCGGTTGAAAATGAATTGCCGCCTCTGACTCCGGCAATGGCTGACGAAATGGACCGAGAAACCGCCATGGACAGCGCTTTGGAACTCGAGGAACGTTTTCGGGTGCCACTCGTGCTCTTTTACCTCCAGTGCCTTAGCTATCGCGAGATCGCAGAAATGTTGGAGGTTCCAATCGGAACCGTGATGTCCCGGTTGTCGCGTGGTAAAGCTCTTCTGCGCCAGCGCTTGCTGGTTCGGAAATCCTTGCCGCCACAACTGACGAATTTGGATTCGAATGAAGCAAACCTCCAGAAAGACGTTGCAATGACATGAACCGGAACGAAGCAAAATTGATTCTGGGAAGCTGTCATCCAGGTCACCAAACCGCGACGGACGTGCAATTGCGTAAGGCGCTGGAATTTTTGGAGCGTGATGCGGAATTGGCCGCGTGGTTTGCGGAAGAGCAGGCCATTGACGCCAGGCTCTCGAAATCGTTTCGGGAGTTTCCTGTGCCACCGGCTCTGAAAGAACGGTTGCTGGCCGCGCGCAACAGCGTGACGTTGGTGCCGTGGTGGCGACGACATGCGTGGATTAGCGCCGCCGCAGCTTGCTTGGCACTCGTCGGCATGCTGGCCATTATTCTGACTCGTTCACCGGGACAGAGGGAATTTGCCGAGTTCCGTTCCTACGCTGCCGAAGCCGCCGGCTCACTTGACCATCTGGACTTGGAAACGAGTGATTACAGGAAAATCCGCCAATGGCTGGAAGGTCACAACGCGCCCGATAATTTTACCCTCCCCGGCAGGTTAAACGGAAAGTCGAACGTCGGGTGCCGCCTGTTTCAGTGGAACGGACAAAAGGTTTCATTGGTCTGCTTCGAAATTGGGAATAAGAAAGTCGCGCACCTTTTTGTGATGGCTCGCTCCACTTTGACGAATTTGCCCGGCAGTGGCACGCCGCAATTCAGTGCCGCTCCTAATGGGATCGCCACCGCAGGCTGGAGTGATGCTCAGCATGTCTATATTCTTGCACTCAAGGATGGCGAGAAAGACCTCAGACAACTCTTGCTGTGATCGACGCGCCTTGCGAATGCAGCCGGTTCGCTTCTCCCCCACGAGTCGGGCGAAATGATCAGCCAATTCATTCGGGGGCGCGCATATATTCTGGGCTGTCGGGAATAATTTCTTATTCGATGGTTCTCACCATTGAACGCACAATATCGCCCGAACAAACAATCAAATGACCACAAAACAAATTCTTGCCACAACGATGAAATCCATTACCGCCGCACTCGTTATGTGTGTTGCCGGTGCCATTTCGGCAAACGCAAGCACCCCCCCAAAGGAAGGAGATAGTGCTCCAAATTTCATTCTAAAAACGCTGGATGATAAACCGATTGAATTGCAGAAGCTCACCGCAAAAAGCCGGGTTGTCCTTGTCGTATTGCGCGGCTGGCCTGGGTATCAGTGTCCGCTCTGTGAACGTCAGGTGCGCGATCTCATGAGCAATGCACAGGAGTTGAAGCAGCGCGGCGTCCAAATGCTGTTCGTTTATCCGGGGCCGCTTGACCAGCTTAATGCCCACGCACAGGAATTTCTCCACAACAAGGATTGGCCGTCGGAATTCATCTTTGTCACTGACCCGGATTATGTATTCACAAATGCCTATGGTTTGCGCTGGAATGCTCCCCGGGAAACTGCCTATCCATCCACATTCATCATTAATCGCCAGGGCAAGATTGAGTTCGCGCGCGTCAGCAAAGAGCACGGCGGGCGAGTCGACTCCAGGGAACTGCTCAAGCAGCTATGACAGTGATTAAAGGTTGTTTGTCATACACTCCGGAAGAGGTGTGATGGGGCCGGGTGGCCAATTGGTTCGAGCACAAACTCGCGATAGCTTCGAGATACCGCCGTAGCTTATTCAGTTTCACTCGCGCTGGGATCAGGACGGTGCCAAATGCGTTGTGAATCTTTATAAACCTCCCGCACGCGATGAAACGGCACGCGGTGGACCTGGCCTTCCGAATCGACCAATTGAAAGGTGGAGGGGCTCTCGACTGGAAACGCGACCTCCTTCAGCGGGACCACGACGATCCGCTTTTCCGTTCGGTCGAAATAGCCCAGTTCAAAGTTGCCTTTGGCGAACTCCGGATCCCACCGAATACGGTTGAGCAGTTCGTGAATGGGGATCATTTTCTTCCGAGCAATTGAGGCGCCAGGCGGCGGAGAGCGTTCGTAGCGTCCACGAATCTCATGTCCTGACGTGAAATCGGCATCATAAAGTCAGGCTTAACGCCGCTGGCTTGCTGGTCGATGGCCCTCAGCACGTAAGCCGCCCACTCCCGGCGTTCCTCATCTTTCGATTGTAATGCCTCTGCTGCAATCGCGAGCACGTCGGAATTTGTAATTGCAGTCGGCACACTGAATGCAAGCATATGAAATGCGATAGAAGCAGTTCCGTTGCTATCGCTTTCTCTGAGCGCCCGAATCAGGGCGGGGACAGCTTGCTCGCCAAAATGGCTAAGCGCCTCCAGTGCGCTGGCCCGTAAACCGTGCTTTGATCCCAGGGCGATTTTTTCCAATGCTGCGAGCACTTCGGGTTTACCAGGAGCCGTGGTGCCTAGCGCGCTCACCACCGTCAAGCTGACCATCTCGTTCTCGTCATCCAAATATGGCAGGAGAATCGAGACTGCCGGTGCAGCATTGGTACCCATTCCGCCTATTGCTTGGATTACCCCCAGGCGCGTTCCAGGTGCGTTCGCATTCTTCAGTATGCTAATTAACGCCGGCAAAGCATCGGGACCGATCGCTCCGAGGGCCATAAGCGGGCTTGCGCCAAAGAGCGTAACGACACGCTGCTCATGTTCGTGCGCGCGCAGAATGCTTTCAGGCTGGTTGGTCGCCAATCGCGCCAGTTCGGGAATTGCGGCACGTGCATCGGGTCCAAGAAGACGAAAGGCCTGGATTGTGCCGGAGTCCATGAAAGAGGAACCAGACGAGGAACTCGCACCCATCCATTTCAGGAGGAACGGAATGGCGTTTGTGCCAATGTGTGCGATGGCTTCCGCGCTTTCTGGCGTCAGTGGCTGGGGCATCATTGAAGACTCCAGTTGCACGTGTCTTACCCAGTAGCTCAGGGGATGTCCCTTGTAACTCGGCTCAGTGGCGCTCGCCCGCATTTCATCCCATTTGTCTTCAACGCGCCACTTGAGCTCAGAAATCTCAGAATGGGCATTTGATACAACCCGCCCGAACCCCGTTTGTTCACTGGGAGCAGGCTTGCCAGGTGGTTGCGTAGGTATGTGAATAGATAACTGCGCCGCTGGTTGCCGATTCGTTGCTGTAGCGCTATCGGGCGGCAAATAAAGTTCGGCGCTGGCAAGCACGCCGTTTGTGCCCCAGCCACCGGCGATTAAGACCTGCCCATTGGTTAGCAGCGTTGCAGTAGGCTGGCAGCGTGGCTCGACCAAATTACCGGCTTCGCTCCATTTGCCGGACGTCGGCTCGAATAGTTTGGCACTGGAAAGCCCGTTTGCGTCCGCATTGGTGCTAATAAGAACGGACCAGCGCATCGTTCCGGGGTCGAACAATTCCGCCGTAGCCACCGACGGGCCCGGCTGCCCACCTCCAACCACAAGCACTTGTCCATTGGGAAGGAGGGTGGCCGTGTGGCCCCAACTCACTTGATTGAATGGGCCCGGAGTGACCCAGGTGCCACGGGTTGGGGTGTACAATTCTGTACTGGCCCAGACATTTCCGAATTTTTCGGAGCCGCCAGCCGCCAATACCTGGCCATCGCAGAGCAAGACTGCAGGTTGAGGCATGCGCACGTCCTTCATCTTATGGGCGAACGTCCATATGTGTTTCAGAGGATCATATAGTTCCGTAGTGCCTTTCGAGTCGCCGCCGGCAACCAACACCTTCCCGTTCGGCAGCAACGTCGCACTCGCCAGATTGCGGGCCATGGTTGGTGGACTCGTCTTTTTCCAGGTGCAGGTGGCTGGTTCAAAGATCTCGGCGCTCGGGGCGGCGCCCTGCTCCCCCTCGCCACCCGCGACGAGCACTGTTCCGTTCGGCAGGAGTGTTGCGGTATGGTTGATGCGCGCGAAAGCCATAGGCGCCGTTGCAGTCCACCCTCCCTTAACCGGATCAAAAAGCTCTGCAGCCGGGGTGCGCAAAGCAGGGTGATTGGTAATAATTCCGCCGGCAACCAACACTTTGCCGTTTGGCAACAAAGTGGCTGTGTGCAAAACACGAGGCGTGAGCATTGGATTGCCGTTGGTGAACCCGGAGGAGAACGCCTGGACCAGACTAACCAACAAGACACCTGGCCAGGCCAGCGAGGCGAGGTTGCCTCGGCCGGGAAGACGCTGCCCGAAATCGAAGTTTGGCAGCTTCGGATGGAGCTTTGGTTTCATTTTGCCTGGCCCTGCGTCTCATTCCCGAACGCCTCAATCTTAGGACATTCGTCGGCCATTCGCCACAAGTGATGTCAAAGGATCGTAAAACAAAACAAAGTCAGCAGCTCGCGACTCCGATTGGGCTGCGTCGCAGAAGCATCTGCACCCATGCTAGAGGAACTTCTCCACATTTTCTGGCGGGCGGGCCAGTACTGCTTGTTCCCCACACACTACGATCGGCCTTTGGATCAGCTCAGGATTTTTTGCCATGAGAACGATCAATTCTTCATCAGAGAAATCCTTTTTACCGATGCCCAACTCCTTCGCCACCGGTTCGTCTTTTCGCAAGATGTCGCGAGCGGCCAACCCAAGCTTTTTCAATAACCCCCGCAGCACCCCTTCCGTTAACGGCGTTTCAAAGTAGTTGATGGCTTCAAATGCCGCTCCGTGTTCCTTTAAAATCTGCAATGTTGTTCTGCACTTGGTACAGGTTGGTTTCTGATAAACCGTCAATTTCTTCTTCATACTTCTTCCTGCTACCGAAATCAGCCGAACCAATCAATCGTTTCCTCCGCGGTTCCAAACTCGCTGATTGCAACCGAAACCATGAAGCAATTTGTTCGCGTCCCCGTCCAATAATTTAGTAACTATGACGGGTATACATAGAAGACTTTTTGTCACCGTTGTTATGTTTTCGACTGTTTTTGGCAGTAAAGCTTCGCATGGCGAGCCTGCCACGGACGCGAACACGGCCTTTGCGCTGGACCTCTACGGTCAGCTTAAGTCGACGCCCGGGAATCTCTTCTTTTCGCCGTACAGCATCTCGAGTTGCTTGACGATGACTTATGCGGGAGCTCGGGGTGATACTGAGAAACAGATGCGTCAAGTCCTGCACCTGGAAAGTGATCAACGGAAAGTCCATGCCGGCTTTGGGGAACTCCAGCACCAGCTTGGAAAAGCAGGCGAGCAAAAGGGTATTGAGCTGAATGTTGCGAATTCTCTGTGGGGCCAAGCTGGGCATCCGTTCCTTCCCGCATTCCTGGACATTGCCAAAACCAATTACCAGGCGAAGGTCACCCACGTTGACTTTGTTATGAAATCGGAAAACACCAGAGCTGAAATCAATCATTGGGTGGCGGAAAAAACAAAGGATAAAATTCAAAACATTCTTCCAGCGGGCAGCCTGACCGCTCTTACCCGACTCGTTTTGGCCAACGCAATTTACTTCAAAGGTGCCTGGGCCAAACCATTCGACAAAGAGGAGACCGCGATCCAACCGTTTCATCTTTCCGGCGACAGAAACGAAAATGTGCCGCTAATGCACCATTTGGATACCGTTAAATACATGGATAACCCCGAGTTCCAGGCGGTGGAATTGCCCTATCGTGGCGGCGAGCTTTCCATGGTCGTCCTGCTGCCCCGACGCAACGACGGGTGCGGGGGCCTGGAGGCGCGGCTCACCCCGGCCTTAATCTCGCGCTCGATCGGCCAAATGAAACTACAACGAGTCGAGATTTTCCTTCCCCGCTTCAAACTGGAATCTGGCATAAATCTCAACAGCGCACTGGCCAACCTGGGTATGCGCGACGCATTCGGCCCGCAAGCCGATTTCTCGGGAATGGACGGCTCGAAGTGGCTGTACATTTCCAGCGTGTATCACAAGGCCTGGGGTGAGGTTAATGAAGAGGGAACCGAAGCAGCCGCCGCGACCACGGCCACGGCGGCAGGCGCCATTTCAAAGCCTCCTCCTCCGCCTCTGATTTTTCGTGCGGATCATCCCTTTATCTTCTTTATCCGGGACACGCGCTCCGGCTGCATGCTGTTCCTTGGTCGCTTCGCCGAACCTGGCTATTCCCGCAGGCAAAGTACTAGTTGCTGACCGGTGAGCAATGGCGATATTTAGAATGGCTATTGCGTCTCCTTCTCCAGGGTCTTAATCGACAGCGCATTGGAGTTCGGCGAGTGGAAGCTGAGTTAAATGTGAGCACAACTTGTCATCATTGTGGTGCGTTCGACCCTGCGGGAACCCAATTCCGCAGCGAACGGATTCCGTTTCGCGGCACTCGCGTTTATTGCCCAAAATGTCACGACAGGCTGGAGGAAACATTTCTACTCGGGACGCTCCTCCTGAATAGTCTTTTTGGATTGATTGGTATTGCCTATCTCCTGCTGAACCCATTATCCGAAGTCGGCCATGTGTTCGTGAATGTTTTTCTGGTTCAACTCGCCTTCGTGCCTTCCATGATAGTTCACGAATATGCCCACGCGATTGTTGGACAGTTGGCAGGGCTTAAAGTTCTGAGCATTTGGATTGGCCGCGGCAGAACATTTTTTCGGGTAAATCTTTTTGGCTTCGACACGGAATTCAAAATGGTACCCGTTGGCGGAATCACGTTCTTAACACACGGATTCAAGGGAAAACTCCGTTTAAGATATTTTCTTACAATCCTGGCTGGCCCGCTGACCAACGTGATTATTCTCGGGGCCGCAAGTAAATTCGTTTATTGGCGAAACTTCGACATCGGGTCTTCCCTGCAATTTGGGGCAATCATTTTCTCCGTACAGGTGTTAATTCTCATCGGAAATCTCTTGCCGTATCGCATGCGAACAGCAGCGGAAAGGATACCCACGGACGGGCTATCGCTATTTCAGTTGATTATATCTAAATCGCCGGATGTTCTGAATTCGCGGCTTCGAATTTACTTTGCGAACACCGCGACCCAAACTCAAACATGCACCAAGTGAGAATCCGCGAGGTTACTGTAAAAGAAACCTCACTACCTTCCCATGTAAACGTAACTGGTCGCCGGGATCCTCCCAGCAGCCGGAGCAGTTGGTTTGAACCGCGACCAAGTATCAGTGTTTGAGACCGAGCAAGCGATTTGCCGGAAAGTACCGGAAAGGATTGGTCCTTCCGGTCGTCATGAGGTGCGCTCAAACTTATATGGCGTTTGTGCCTTCTGGCCCAAATCCGCGTGTCGCCTGTATCGCAAGCATCTCCGGCGTATATTTCCCGTTTTCAAAGGCCACGATTAAAGGCTCCTCTTCGGCCAATCCTCCCGCGAAGCTGAGCGAAGCACAATAAAGTGAGAACAAAGCCCGCTTGCTTTTCATCGGCACGACGTCGCGGATGGCTATGAGCCTGAAGCCCGCTTCGGCCACAAGTTTCACGCACCTGCTTTTCTGCGGGAATGGAAAGCAAAACACAAACAAACCGTCCTCGGTAATGTGCCTTTTGGCAGCCTGTGCGTAATCGCCAATATTGCCTCTGAGTTCGAACCGTGCGTGCGCTTTTTGTGAATCCTCCGGCAACGATCCAGTCCCCATCGGAAAGTAAGGAGGACTCCCGGTGATCAGCGGAAACCGTTCGCCTAAATCCAGGTCCCGGATATCCCCGTGAATAGCTCGGACACGCCCCTCTAATCCATTCCCCCGGATATTTTCTGTCAGCAGCTTGTAACTGATCTCCTGGGCCTCAACACATGTAAGCTTCGCCCCCTGTCCGAGCCCCCAAAGTACTGCCAGGCCAACTGTTCCAATGCCCGTGCCGAGATCCAGCGTCTTCTTTACTGGCGGCGCTTTTTGCAAGGCATACCAGGCCGTAGTGGCATCATCGATGCCGTGGTGATGTCCATTCTTTCGCTGGAAAATTCGGTATGGCCCAACCAAACCCGAAACAAATAGTTCCTCCCCCACCTCTTGTTCAAGAGACGGTAGCCGCGAAACAAAACGTTCATGGTTTGTTGAGGACATGACCTTCGATGTCGTCAGATGCGGCCGACTTGCGCTCATTTCCTCATCGCTTACGTTCACTGGCCCAGGGTCCAAAACACCACAGCCAAAGTGTATATACAAGCACGGCAGGCAGAAGCGCACACGAGAAAATGATTCCTGGCGAAAATCCGCCCATGCGTTCCTTGGTAGGGCCTGGTGCGGGTTGGTACCTTAAAGTCCGCCTGGATATCCTCACGCAATCATCCGCAGCCGTGTCGCTCCTCCGGCGCTTGGCCAGACAAACGATCCGAATCTATCCGGAGCAATCCGAGTCCAACCAAACCTATCCGAAGTTAATTTTTTTTCGCCCTTCAATGGAAACGCGCCTTTGGCAGAAATTTCCCGCTGCTTCCCACGTATTCCCACTTAAGTCAGTCGTTTTGCAAGGTTTTGCACATGCAAGAACCGCTTTGCATAAAGTTGCAGACAAATTTGCATAAATTTTTACGCGCCGCCAGCGCTTGATGGTACCGTTAATCTCTCCGGCCTTCCCTCAGCTTCGCTCTGCTGCTTCGTGCAAGCTCAGCGTTTGAATTTTTCCCAATGCTGCAGCTTGCCGTCAGGTCCGAAAATTAAGCGGAGATAATGAGCCGTCGGCGGGGGCGAAATTGTCTGTCCCACCCCGACCTCGCCCACCGGACCGGACATCCCAGTACCGAAACCAAACGACATTTGGGCACCGTATTTCAAGAACCATTCTGCAACCGTCGTGCCGTCCTGAAGATTCGTGGAAGCGACGGGCGGTCCCATCTCGCGCACTGTATCGTCGAACGTGTAGCTTCCAATCCGTTGCTCCCAATTAGGCTTCGGTGTGGAGGCACATCCCGGATTGAGCATAATGAGGAATGCCAAAAGCAGCCCCGTCTTAAAGCCAATCCGCCGCACGTTCAATATCTTCACCCTCCTAATTTGTGGCCACCAGAATCGGAAATCAACCGCAGAGGCCGGGTTACAAAAGAGGCACGTCCTGCAATAATTTCCACAACCCCGGAATCCTACTTGCATATCATTATCATCTAGTGCATACACTCATCTCCCAAAATGAGTCGGGCAGAAAAACAAGAACGAATGGAGCGTTTCTTCTCCGCGCACCGTGAAGGCGGATTGCCGGTTACCACACAGCGGCGTGCTGTCTTTGAAGCAATCCAGGAACGGACCGATCATCCCACGGCCGAGCAACTTTACCGGGCAGTCCGCGCCGAACTGCCCCAGGTTTCTCGCATGACCGTGCATCGGATCCTGGGGACATTTGTTTCTCTCGGTCTGATAGCCAGGACTTGTCACCCGGGTTCGGCGGCACGCTTCGACCCCAAGCTCAAGCAGCATCACCATCTGGTTTGCCTCAGTTGCGGGTGTATTGTTGATATTGAAGATCCGCGCCTCAATCGCATCCCCTGGCCGGAAGTCAAAGCCCGTGAATTCCAAATTCAGGGTTACAACATCCATTTCCGGGGCCGTTGCGGTCGCTGCCGTCAAAAGCCCGCCGCTCGGCGGCGCAAGCCGAACCCTCAACGTGGCTTATCGTCGGGCAGTGGCGCCCGGGTAAGCTAACCTGCCCTTTTTACAATTCAGACAACCAAAAACGAAAAATATTATTTATGAGTGAAGCCAGCAAATGTCCATTCCACAACGGTGCCACAGCAACCAACGGTATGACCAACCGCGACTGGTGGCCGAAGCAATTGAAAGTCGAGCTGCTAAACCAGCATTCCTCGAAATCTGATCCCATGAGCGAGGACTTCGATTACGCAAAAGAATTCCAGAGCCTTGACCTGGCCGCGCTCAAAAAAGATCTCGCGGCCCTGATGACCGACTCCCAACCATGGTGGCCTGCGGACTTCGGCCATTATGGCCCTTTGTTCATTCGTATGGCGTGGCACAGCGCTGGTACGTATCGCACCCTTGATGGTCGAGGCGGCGGCGGCCGCGGTCAGCAGCGATTCGCACCGCTCAACAGTTGGCCCGATAACGTGAGCCTCGATAAGGCCCGCCGCCTGCTTTGGCCCATTAAGCAAAAGTATGGCCGCAAGATCTCCTGGGCCGACCTCATGATTCTCACCGGTAACGTCGCTCTCGAAACCATGGGTTTCAAAACATTTGGCTTCGGCGGCGGTCGCGAAGATACCTGGGAACCGGATCAGGATGTCAATTGGGGCTCCGAAGCAACCTGGCTGGGCGGCGACATCCGGTACGCTCACGGTTCTGAAGGTGTGGTGAAGGAGGGCGGCGTAACTGTCTCCGACGATGATGCGGATGGACAGGTCCACGGACGTAATCTGCAAAAGCCCTTGGCCGCCGTTCAAATGGGCTTGATTTATGTCAACCCTGAAGGACCGGACGGAAACCCGGATCCGCTAAAGGCAGCTTTCGATATCCGCGAGACCTTCGGTCGCATGGCAATGAACGACGAAGAGACGGTCGCGCTGATCGCCGGCGGTCATTCGTTCGGCAAAACGCACGGCGCTGCTCCGACCTCTCACGTCGCGCCTGAGCCCGAAGCCGTTGGCCTCGAAGAACAGGGCCTCGGCTGGAGGAACAGCTTCGGTACAGGCAGAGGTGGTGACACGATCACCAGCGGTCTGGAAGTCACTTGGACGAAAACGCCGACGAAATGGAGCAACAACTTCTTTGAAAACCTGTTCGCCTTCGAGTGGGAATTAACCAAGAGTCCTGCCGGTGCCCAGCAATGGGTCGCGAAGAATGCCGAGGCATTCATCCCCGATGCGCATGATCCGTCAAAAAAACGCCTGCCAACTATGCTCACGACCGATCTCGCTCTCCGCATAGATCCCGCTTACGAAAAAATCTCCCGCCGTTTCCTGGCGAATCCCGACCAGTTCGCTGATGCTTTCGCTCGCGCCTGGTTCAAGCTGACGCACCGCGACATGGGCCCGCGCGCCCGCTATCTCGGGCCGGAAGTGCCTAAAGAGGAGCTTATCTGGCAGGATCCCATTCCTACCGTTGATCACAAGCTGATCGATGACAAAGACATCGCCGCACTTAAGAAAAAAGTTTTGGTCTCAGGTCTAACCGTTTCGCAACTGGTATCCACTGCCTGGGCATCGGCTTCCACCTTCCGCGGCTCGGACAAGCGCGGCGGGGCCAACGGCGCCCGCATTCGACTCGCTCCGCAAAAGGACTGGGCGGTCAACCAGCCTGCCCAACTGGCGAAGGTGTTGAAGACGCTGGAAGCTCTCCGTAATGAGTTCAACTCCGCCCAAACTGGGGGCAAGAAGGTCTCCCTGGCGGATCTAATCGTGCTTGCAGGCTGCGCCGCCGTCGAGCAGGCGGCCAAAGCGGCCGGACAGGATGTGACGGTTCCATTCACTCCGGGACGCATGGATGCTTCTCAGGGGCAGACTGACAGTGAATCCTTCGCAGTACTCGAACCAGAGGCCGATGGCTTTCGCAATTATCTCAAGCGCAAATTCACCGCGCCTGCCGAGCACCTGCTGATCGACAAGGCGCAACTGCTCACACTCACCGCTCCGGAAATGACGGTCCTGATCGGTGGCTTGCGCGTCCTGAACGCCAACGAGGGCCAATCCCAGAACGGGGTCTTCACCAAGCGGACTGGCGTACTGACTACGGACTTCTTCGTTAACCTGCTCGACATGGCCACCGAATGGAAGCCTACCTCCAGCGATGCGAACCTCTTCGAAGGTCGCGATCGCTCTACCGGCGCCATCAAATGGACCGCCACCCGAGTCGATCTGGTCTTCGGCTCCGACTCGCGGCTGCGCGCTTTGGCCGAAGTATACGGCAGTGCGGACGCAGGCAAGAAGTTCGTCCACGACTTTGTAGCCGCATGGAATAAAGTCATGAACCTGGACCGATTCGATGTCGCTGCCTCCAGCCCGAATGGATTCGTGGCTCCTGACAGATCGGGGATGTCCCTCTCCGGTTCGGCGTCCATATCGAGCCCGATTGCGCAGCCATAAGCGCACGGATTGTCTCCGAAAGTCTTGAGTTCTCAGCGATGCGGGTTGGACTCGCATCGCTGAAACTTTTCCGGTCTGAAGGCTGATGGCGCGCGGCGGCGAATCTGCCCGGGGGCTGCGGTGTTGCAGCAGGAAACGTTTCCTGACATGAGCATGTTCTTGACCCCGGGCTCGGAAGAAATAAGCTCGATTCTCATGAACCTGGGCCCCACTGCCTCCGCTTTCCATTCCTCGACAACCAAAAGCTCAGCCGTGCCGTACACGCGGAGAATGTTTTTGAAGAAGACCAGTACCGCAGTGATTGTCGGCGGGATGATGGCCGCAGGAAAAGTCTTTGGTGCCAACAACCGCATCGGTTTTTGCACGATTGGATTCAACGGCCAGGGTGGTTCGCACATCAATGAAATACTCAAACACAAAGAAGACGCACAATACGTCGCCCTCTGTGATGTAGACTCCAACGTTCGCGCTCGCGGCGCCAATGTCGTGGAGACCGCCCAGGGCAAAGCGCCCGCTCTCTACACCGATATCCGCGAAGCGTTGAAGGATAAAAACATCGACGCCGTCACGATTGCGACTCCCAATCATTGGCACACGTTGGCCGCCATATGGGCGTGCCAGGCCGGCAAAGATGTTTACGTCGAGAAGCCAATGGCGCATAGCCTCTACGAGGGGCGTCAACTTGTTGCTGCTGCCGAAAAGTATGGCCGCATGGTGCAGCACGGCACGCAAACGCGGGCCGATTCGACTCTCATTCGCGACATGAAGCTAATCCATGACGGCTTCATCGGTCCCATCGGCGAGTCCCGAGGATATGTTTATAAGAATGGCAATCGGGGACCGATCGGTCATGGGAAGCCTGGCCCTGTGCCGGAATACCTCGATTGGAACCTATGGCAGGGGCCGGCCGCAAACCGGGAGTTTCAGATAAATACCGACCGAAAGAAACCGGGCTTGTACGTGCATTATGATTGGCATTATTTCTGGGAGTATGGAAATGGCGAAATTGGGAATCAGGGAGTGCATCAGATGGACATTGCCTGTTGGGGCCACAACCGTGGTCTGCCCGTTAAAGTCTACAGCTCCGGCGGCCGTTTCGGATTGGACGACGATGGCCAGACTCCCAATACCCAGGCGACCACCTTCACTTATGCCGATGGTTCAATTTTAACTTTTCAGGTCCGCAACCTGGGTTCGTTTGAGGAATTCGATGCTGGCAATTGCGGCAACAGTTTCTTCGGAACGAAGGGCTTCTATGTTGTTAATAAAGGCTTCTTCTCGTACAAAGAAGGGAAGATAGGCGCTCGCGAGGCTATCCCCATTCCCGATAACGCAAGTAAACCGAATCACGGATCCCAATGGGAACGATTTATAAAAGCAATCCGCTCCCGGAACGCCGCCGACCTTTCCGTGTCGCCGCTGGATGCCCATTTCTCCTGTGTTCATTGTCAGCTTGGCAATATCGCGTACCGTATGGGGCAGTCTTTGGATTTTAATCCGAAGACCGAACGCTTCACCTCTTCGGAAGCCAACAAATACGTCAAACGGGAATACCGCAAAGGTTTCGAAGTTCCCAAACTCGCCTAATCTCTCCGAATGAAAACTGCTCGGCGGGGCTTCTTTAAATCGGTTGTTTTGGCTTGCAGCACCGGGAGCTTACTGGCCCGAGAAGCATTCGCTGCCGAGAACCCGAGCCAACCCGCCTTCATTCCGCGCTCGACTAAAATGAAACTTGGCATCGTTACCTATAACATCGCCAAGGATTGGGATATCCCCACGATTCTTAAGAACTGCACGGAAGCAAATATCCAGGGAGTGGAATTACGCACGTCCCACGCTCACGGGGTTGAAGTCACGCTGAGCAAAGAGCAACGGGAGGACGTAAAAAAACGGTTTCAGGATTCCAGCGTTGAATTAATGGGGCTCGGTAGCGCTTACGATTTCCACATACCCGACCAGGCAAAGTTAAAGTCAGACATTGCCGCTACTAAAGAATATGTGCTTTTGGCGCGGGATGTCGGTGCTTCGGGGGTGAAGGTGCGTCCGAACGGTTTGCCGGCCGGGGTACCCAAAGAAAAAACTTTGGAACAAATCGGCCGGTCCTTGCGCGAAATCGGCGAATTTGCCCAGGGACATGGTGTACAAATCCGATTGGAGGTTCATGGCAAGGACACATCTTATGTTCCCTCCGTCAGGATGCTCATGGATGTGGCCGCCCATCCAAACGTGGGCGTTTGTTGGAACTCAAATCAAACGGATCTGGAGGGTGAAGGCTTTCAGCACAACTTTGATTTATTGAAAAAGAAAATATTTTCCGTGCACCTGCGTGATTTGTACTTGGACGAATATCCTTTCCGTAAACTGCTGAATGCTTTGAACGAAATCCCCTTCTCAGGATACTGCCTCGCTGAAATTCCTGAAAGTTCCGACCCGGTACGCGTTTTAAAATATTTCCGCGCGCTGTGGCTCGCCTATCAAAATTTACTTTAAACGGGCATTCATTTACCTGGAGTGAGAACCAGGTTGCGAAATGCAATCCCTCCATGGTCACCCTGCAGGTAAATCGGTCCGGGCAGCTCTTCCTCACTGTCCAAGGCGCCACCCGTTATTCCCGGTATTTCCTTCCCGTCAATAATTGTCCGTCCGTTTTGGGCCACGGTAACAACTCTGCCCAGCAACGTGATATCAAATGTTTGCCAGGCGCCCGGTCGCCGCGGTTGTTCGGGCGTCGGCGCCAGGAATCCATACACGGCGCCCATATGGTGGCTGGGCGGCTCTTGGATTGAGTCATCCTCAACCTGCACTTCATAACGCCCGCGCAGATAGATCCCACTATTCGCATTGCTGGGGCAATTAACTTCGACGTGCAATTTGAAGTTCTGGAATTCTTCATCTGTTGCAATGTTTGAGCCTGCGGATTGGTTTACGAGGCTGCCATCTTTGACCATCCAACTCGAGCCCTTTTCGGGATTATCAAAGTGCCATCCCTTTAAATCATGACCATTGAACAAGACGAGCGGTTTTCCCCATTTAATATTGCCGGCTGGCCGTAGTTCGGGTGCTCGTTTTCCCGTCCAGTTCCAGTCGACGCCATCAGGACCGACCGCGCTCCCGCTGAGTTTGTTCCCACTCAGTTTCCCCTCAAAAATCAGGTCGTTCTTGCTGCCCTCCGCCTCTTTAGGCGAAACGAATTGAATCGTGGGCCCAACGACGTTCACTTTCGGCAAAGGCCGCGCATTTCCCCACCGACCCACAAAGCTGGCTTTCCAAACTCCGTTTTCGAGCGTCAATTCCAACCAGGAGGGATACTCTTTTTTGTTCCTGTCCCTTATGGTCAGATCCCAGCGCCCCTTCAAGGCGGAGCTACTATCTGTTCCAGCGGACTGGCTCAATGATGCGCTGACACACGCCAGATTGAGCAGTCCGAACCAGGTTATCAGTTTTATCATAGGGGAGGAGCACGTAACCAGAGTGCGGGCCGGAACTTGCACCTGAATTATCAGGAACGGGTCGCCTTCACGCCAATGAATGCGTATCGCGCGTGAGTGAGCCCATTCACGACTTCGTTCACGTAATATTTAAAACCGGTCGAAAGGTTCACGCGCTTGACCTGAAGCGGCAAGGAAGCCTGCTTAAAGAACTCTTTATAATCGGCCAGGCTGTAATTCGGGTAATGCTCACGCTTTTCCACGGGCTTGGCGCGACTCTGCCGCTTGCGGTTCATCGGAACGAGCGGCCAGATGGGTTCACGTATGGCGACCAGGCGCCCACCGGGTTTCAGGACGCGCTTCGCTTCCCGTAGCACCTGCACCATGTTCACCGAGTGATGCAACACAGCCGAGCAGACCACATAGTCAAAATGATTGTTGGGAAAATCGAGTTTGTGAAAATCACCTGGTGTTCGCGTGATCTTCGCCGTATGGGCTTTCAAAAGCTTAAATACTTTTGGGGCCTGCTCCTTCAAAAGTTTTTGCGAAAAATCTGTCGCGATCACTTCCACTACTTTTGGCAGCTTGGAAATTTCTGCGCTCAACCATGCGCCGCCCGCGCCTATTTCCAAAATACGGCCCCGGAATTCCAGTCCGCATTTTTCTGTCAGGAAAGGCACGAACCGTGAGACTTCGGATTTAAGCGTGCGAAGCCAATCCTCCTCGCTCGTGACCTCCGAGTTACTCCGGGTCGCAGTTTCTCGCAGCGCCAGCACGCGTTCGTGCGTATAGCGAGAAAGGTAAGCGTCTTTTTCAATGTATTTCGACTCGGTCATGCCTATCCAAGGTCAGAATAGAAAGACGTGAGTATGAAAGCAATCTTAGGAATCGTGGCTTCATCTAAAGTTTCCCATCCGAGTTTCCTGATCCGCGGAACAGCTTTGAAAATGACTTTTGTGGCCCTGCCAAGTCGTGTGTAATCTCCGCCACTATGAGCCAGACACATGCTTTGACCACCACCACCTTCGAGTTACCGGGTTATCGGATCACCAAATCGCTCGGCGTAGTTCGTGGAATTATCGTCCGCTCCCGGTCAATTGTCGGAAACATTGGCGCTGGATTGCAAAGTTTAATCGGCGGGAATATCACCATCTACACCTCCCTTTGCGAGCGCGCCCGCGAGGATGCATATAACCAGATGCTCGCGCATGCCGGCCAAATGGGAGCAAACGCAGTGATCGGGGTGCGATACGATGCCACGGAAATAGCTTCGGGAATTACCGAAGTCCTCTGCTACGGGACGGCAGTTTTTGTCGAATCATCGGCGCTAAGTAAACCGCTCTAAGTCATCAGGATGAGTTCATCAGTTGCGAGAGGAGGCAGCTTGCTTTACGCTCCTGCGTTCTTGTTCAAGCTTTGATGCACAGAAATTATGGCCGGACACAGTAAATGGGCGAAAGTTAAACACTTTAAAGGCGCGATTGATGCCAAACGCGGGAAGATTTTTTCGAAGCTGAGCAAAGAAATTACCATTGCGGCCAAGCTCGCTGGTGGCGACCCGAACATGAATCCAAGGTTGCGAATGGTCTTGTTAAAGTGTCGCGCGGCTAACATGCCGAACGACAATATTGAGCGCGCCATCAAAAAAGGAACGGGTGGCGGGGAGGGGGCCAGCTTTGAGGATCTTACGTATGAACTTTATGGACCGAACGGAGTGGCCTTGCTGGTTGAAATCAGCACCGATAATCGAAATCGAACTGCCTCCGAGATCCGCAGTATTGTGACTAAGAATGGTGGAAGCATTGCCACCCAGGGTTCCGTTAGCCGATTGTTTCATCGCAAGGGTCAATTGATCGTTCCTCGAGAAGGAGCAAATGAGGACCAGCTCATGGAGGTGGCTTTGGACGCAGGTGCCGAGGATTTCAAAGCAGAAGAACAAGGATTTGAGATTTTGACCGAGCCAGGCAAATTCGAAGTAGTCCATAAGCAACTTGAGGCCAAAGGCATAAAGCCAGCGGTGGCGGAAGTAACCGAGCTCCCTACCGTCACTGTGCCATTAACTAACGAGCAAATCCCCGTCGTAAACCGCTTAATCGATGCCTTGGAAGACCATGATGATGTGAAGGAAGTCTATTCCAATGCGGAGTTCCCCGAAGGGACGTGAAGGTTAAGCGACTCACGGAAGATTCGTGGATGGCACGGCTGCTGGGCTGGGTTGCCTGGACCGTTATCCATCATCGCTGGCTGTTCATCTATCCCCAACTGGCGCTGTTTGTTTTCTGTCTGTTTTATACCTGGCGCTACCTGAAATTTGATACCAATCGCAATGACTTGGTAGGCGCGAGCAAGAGCTATCACCAGAACTTCCTCAAATTTAAACACGAATTTCCGACGCAGGATGACCTCGTGGTTGTGGTGGAGAGCGAAGATGTAGAAAAAAATCGCCAGTTCGTGGAGCGATTGGGAGCCAAGCTGGATCGGGAGACAAATCTCTTCCACGATGTTTTTTACAAGGGCGATCTTAAAATGCTGGGCTCAAAGGCTCTGCTGTTCGTTCCGGAAAAGGATCTCAAGGAACTCCAAAGCACGCTGCATGATTATCGGCCGTTCATTCAGCAATTCACGGGTACATCGAATTTAGTTTCGCTCTTCAGCATGGTTAATACGCAGTTCCGAACCGCCAAACGCGAGCGGAATGCGGAAACTGAATCCATGATCAAGGCGCTGCCGGCCCTGGAGCGGATACTGCGACAGGCAACGGCAAGTTTGCGCCGTTCTGGAGTCCCACCTTCACCCGGAATCACTGCATTATTTAATCCGGGCCCGGAAGCCGACGAGGCGATGTATATCACGTTTGCCAACGGGCAAATCTATCTCGTCACCGCTCAGGCCCCTGAGGAAGAACTCAATGACGATGCACTGCTCCGTTTGCGAACGCTGGTAGAGGAAACTAAAAAGGAAGTACCTGGGTTGAATGTGGGGCTCACCGGGGAACCAGTCCTGGAGTATGACGAAATGGCCCAATCCCAAAAGGACACCACCGTCGCGAGTATTGCGTCATTGGTCATCTGCGCCCTGATTTTTATCTACGGGTATCAGGAAACGGGACGTCCCGTGAAAGCGACCCTTTGCCTCATTGTTGGTTTGGCATACACGCTGGCCTTCGCCACGTTCACAGTTCACCACCTGAATATCCTGACAATTACCTTCGTTCCCATTTTGATAGGTCTCGCGATTGATTACGGGGTGCACCTTATTTCACGATTTGAAGAGGAATTGCGGCACGGCAAATCCCCTGAGGCTGCCCTTACCAAAGCAATGGTCTATACGGGCCAGGGAATCTTTACTGGCGCTTTTACGACCGCCGGAGCCTTTCTGGCGATGGCTTTTACCGATTTTAAAGGAATTCAGGAAATGGGAATCGTCTGTGGCGGTGGACTCATTGTGTGCCTAATCCCGATGATGACGATGCTGCCGGTGCTTTTGTTGAAAGGCCGGCAGAATGTCATCGATCACGAAAAGGGCGATATCGCGGAAAGGCGAGCGCGGATTGAAAACATCTGGCTGCAGCGGCCGAAGTCAGTAACGTTGGTAACTATCCTCCTGTGCGCATTGGCAGCGACACAGATCCCGCGAGTATATTTCGATTATAACCTGCTCAATATGCAAAGCGCCGGACTGCCGGCAGTCGAATACGAAGAAAAACTGATTTATGCCAACCAGACGAATTCAACCCCTAAATCCGTTCTGTATGCTGCAATCATAGCCACGAACTTACAACAAGCACTCAGTTTGGAGCAGAGACTAACCAACTTGCCTTCGGTGTCAGGTGTGGAGTCGATTACCCATTTCCTAACGGAGCAACAGTCAGCCAAACTGGAGATTGTAAATGAAGTAAAACAAGATCTCTCGTCGCTTACATTTCCGGAGCCGGACGAGCGCCCTGTAAATCTCCCGGAGTTAAGCCGTACGCTTTACTCCCTGGGGGGCTATATCGGTTTTGCTCACGATGAGGTGCAAAAGGAAGACCCTGAATTGAGCAAAGGATTTGTCTCACTTCGCAGCGCTATTGACGAATTCCGGAAAAGGATGTTGGAAGGCGACCAGCAACGTCGTGAGGTGACGGCCAATAAGTTAGCTCTGTTTCAGACGGCTTTGTTCGACGATATACGCGACACATTTTCGGCGCTCAAAAACCAGGATACCAGTGGACCTTTGCGAATTCAGGATTTGCCTCCCAGTATTAAAGACCGATTCGTTGGGGTTACCGGCAAGTATCTCCTGATGGTTTACCCAAAATACGATGTCTGGAACCGGGAAAATCAGAAGCAATTGATTGATGATCTGGTAAAAGTTGATCCCAATGTGACAGGCACTCCCGTGCAGCTCTATTATTATACTGACCTCCTGAAAAAAAGTTACGAAGAAGCGGCCAAATACTCGCTCATTGCCATAGCAATTCTGGTTTTCATTCATTTTCGGAGCCCCTTATCTCTGGCACTGGCGCTAATTCCGGTGGCCGTCGGCTTCTTATGGCTCGGTGGCATCATGGGTTACTTCCAGATACCGTTAAATCCTGCAAACATAATGACCCTTCCACTCGTGATCGGTATCGGAGTAACCAATGGGATACACATTCTGAACCGTTTCGCGGAGGAGCAAACCGCGAGCATCCTCGCAAGAAGCACCGGCAAAGCTGTCCTGGTCTCAGGCCTAACAGCGATTGCTGGGTTCGGTAGTCTGATCCTCGCTAAACATCGTGGGATTCAGAGCCTCGGGTACGTGATGTCTATTGGCTTGGCCACCTGCATGGTTGCAGGCTTAACGTTTCTTCCCGCTCTCCTCAACCTTTTGGCATCGCTGAAGGCGGAAAGGAAACGACCCAGTGCCGAAAATGCACAATCGACACCGGGTCGGGAGGAACCGAGGTAAAAACCTCAAGTATCGAGTCAAAAAGTTAGATAAATGGTAATCAAAGTCAAATCTTATGTAAGAATGGGGATGTTTGACGCCGAATTTCGGTCCGATAACGTTAAAGTTTCCTGTGAGCATAGGTTCCGGCTCCAGTGGACCATTTGGACGATACTTCTCCTTTTGGCTGCCTCTGCTCAGAGCAAAGCGGCGTCAGACTCACATTTCGGACCAGCATGGGATGAATTTGAGCTAACCCTCGACCAAGGCTATCGAAAGGAAGGTTTTGGCCCTTTTTATTACGATGAAAAAACCGGCACGCGGCATACCTGGGCGATCCCGCCGATTTTTTCTCTGAGTGAAGATCCGGCAACTGAATCCAAGGAAATCGATTTTGTTTACCCGGTGCTGAGTTACGATCGCTACGGAGGACAATACCGATTCCACGTTTTCCAACTTCTGAGTTGGGCAGGTGGAGAAACTCAGACCGAAACTAAGCGAGAGCGATTTACTTTGTTCCCGGTTTATTTTCAGCAACGCTCCTCTGACACGAACCAAAACTATACCGCGGTGGTACCTTTTTACGGTCACCTGAAGAATCGGTTGCTGCGGGATGAGATATTCTTTGTGATGTTCCCGTTCTACACTGAGACCAGGCGCAGAGATGTAATCACCGATAACTATTTGTATCCGTTCTTTCATCTCCGTCACGGTGACAAGCTCAGCGGATGGCAGTTTTGGCCTTTCGTTGGTCATGAGCATAAAGAGATCACGACTGCTACGAACGGCTTTGGTGACGTGAGCACAATTGCCGGGCACGATAAGAGATTTATTTTGTGGCCATTTTATTTCAATCAGCACGCTGGTATTGGGAGCGATAATCCAGATTGGCAGGAAGGCGTGCTGCCATTCTATACTCTGCAACGCTCTCCGAACCGCGACTCAACGACCATTGGTTGGCCTTTCTTTTCGCACGTGAATGAAAAGGAAAAAAAATATGAGGAGTGGGATGCACCGTGGCCGCTCATTGTTTTTGCGAAAGGCGAAGGTAAGAATACGACTCGCGTCTTCCCCTTTTTCAGCCACGCCCGTTCTGCAAATTTGGAGAGCACGTGGTATCTTTGGCCCATTTATAAATTTAACCGAGTCGATGCGGAACCGCTGGACCGGCGAAGGACCCGAATATTATTTTTTCTATACGACGATCTGATAGATAAGAACACGGAAACTGGAGTTTACCGGAGGAGGGTAGAATTGTGGCCATTCTTCACCCACCGGCGCGATTACAATGGGAATTCCCGGTTACAAGTATTGGCTTTGTTGGAACCCTTCCTGCCGGGCAGTCATAAAGTAGAGCGCGGTTATTCACACGTCTGGTCGTTGTGGCGTGACGAAAAGAATCCGAAGGAGGCCAAACGCAGCCAGTCACTTCTTTGGAATCTTTACCGTCGGGAAGTAACACCCGATGGTAAAAAAGGCTCGCTCCTTTTTGGTCTTTTCCAGTATGAATCCGGGTCCGCGGGTAAGCGGACTAAAGTCTTTTTTGTGCCCATCGGTCGAAAGCAACCACAATTCGCAAATACAACCGAGAAAAACTGACCTGATATGTTCCAAAACATAGGTGAAATGGTCGTTTTGTTCTGGCGGACGCTGCTGGCAATGCCAATGGCATGGCGTCAGCGCGTGAAGGTTTTTGATCAGTTTTTTGAAATCGGAAACGCCAGTTTGCTGATGGTATGCATTTTGTCTTTTTTCATCGGTGGCGTGATAGCCCTGCAAACGGGGCCTTTGCTCGTCGAGCGCGGGCTTGCCAGTGCCGTGGGAGGCGTGGTCGGCATTTCCATTTGCAAAGAGTTGGCACCTGTCATGATGTCTATCTTAATAGCAGGTCGAATCGGTTCCGCCATGGCTGCGGAAATTGGCTCAATGCGCGTTTACCAGGAAATCGATGCATTACGAACCATGAATATCAGCCCAATTCACTACCTGGTTCTGCCGCGGCTCAGTGCTTTGGCTGTTGCGCTTCCACTGCTCGTGGTTTTCGCGATTCTGGTCGGTTGGCTCGGTGGGGCTTGCGTCTCCTTGGCAAACAACCGGATCGATATTTCCTTTGCTGCATTCCTGTCCACCTTAAGGGATGTCGTTCAATTGAAGGACGTTGCTAACGGCGTGTTCAAGAGTTTTATATTTGCTCTCATTATCGGCGTTGTTTCCTGTCACCAGGGCTTAATCACCCGCGGCGGACCGCGAGGGATTGGACGCTCTGTGACCAAAGCGGTGGTCAACTCAATAGTTCTGATTGTCATCGTGGATTACGTTCTTACCCGCGTCCTCCTGAGCTAATGAATAACGAGACGCAGCGAGGGGTAAGTCTACAGATTCGCGGCTTGAGAAAGAGCCTCGGAGGTCAGGAGGTCTTGAAGGGCATCGATTTCGAAGTGAACCCAGGCGAGATTTTCGTCATTATGGGACCAAGCGGAAGCGGGAAAAGCGTTCTGCTCAAACACCTGATCGGTTTGGAGGACCCTGACGCAGGAGAGATTTTGGTGGATGGGCTGCCTCTTCAATCTCCGGAGGTAACGGAGAAATACCGGTTTGCCATGGTTTTCCAGTCAGGGGCATTGCTGAACTCACTCACGGTGGGAGAAAATGTGGGGCTATATCTGACCGAACACCGCTTAAAAGCACCCGAGGAAATTGGTCGGATAGTGAGTGAAAGCCTGGAGGCGGTGGGTTTAAAGGGAACCGAAAATAGAATGCCCAGCGAACTATCAGGTGGCATGAAGAAGCGAGTCGCCATTGCCCGGGCTCTGGTGATTGAACCGCAACTAATTTTATACGATGAACCAACCAGCGAATTGGATCCTCTGTCAATGGTAGTTGTTGGCGAGGAAATTTTAAAATTGAAGCAGCGGACACAGGCTACATCACTGGTTGTCTCACATGACCGCGAGCTTGCTTTTGGTATTGCTGACCGGATTGCTGTCATTAGTGAAGGCCGAATCCTTACCATTGGCACTCCGGAGCAGGTAAAGAACAGACCTGATCCCGTGATTCAAAAATTTCTGCATGCAGATTTTCAACGTCCTGAATTGAAACGACAGTTATGAAAAATACACTCGAGACACGACTTGGCATTTTCGTAGCACTGGCTGTGATAGCAGCGGTGTTAATAATGGAGACAGTGGGCGGAATCGAGCGGTTCCGCCGCGGTTATCGTCTGCACGGGGAATTTAACAACATTCAGGAGCTGAAAGTAGGAGATCGGGTGAAGATGGCAGGAGTTGAGGTCGGCCGGGTGGAGCGCGTAAGCCTTGATGAAACCAACAACAAGGTGAAAGTAACGATGAAGCTGCATCGCGATGTAATTGTGAAAACCGATAGCACCGCAACTTTCCAGCACATTGGGATCCTAAGCTTAGAATTCCACGTGGACAAGTTGTCGCG